>OLOM01000761.1_pt1 | contig 23898 bp, 17 predicted proteins | sample 1672531 | NCBI WGS metagenome assembly OLOM01 (sample SAMEA3136696, study PRJEB25190) | human gut metagenome | reverse complement strand
ATTAACGAAATCGCGTAATGAAGGATTAAGAAGTCATATGACTTCTTTTTTTTATAAATCGAACCTTTTTTACATCCTAAAATGTTTGAATAACACCTTCACTTTTTCACACATTTCATTTTTTGCTAATTAAAAAGAACAAGGACTATTCCTTGTTCAACATTAAGTTTAGACAGAAGTATTCAAAGCCATCATCCTTATCAATCTTACCCATTTTCATTTGTTGATCAAAGTCAGCTAATAAAGATAGATTGTAAAGTAAGGCTTCGCTTGAAAAGCGCATAGCCTTCTGCATATTGATCTTTACACGATACGGATTGGCCTTTAGCTCTTGGGCAATGGTTGCCTGCGCCTTGCCTTCATCCATTAATACGCGTACTTGAAACAGAAAGCGAATTTGACTAGCAAGTAGTGCCACTATGGCTACGGGCTGCATATTCAGCTTTCTAAAGTTACGGTAGTAGGCTAACAATAAAATTCCATTTTGACTAAAGAAAGCTTCCACCATTTTAAAAATATCATTCATCGGTTCCACGACTAATAGATGTTGTACATCTTCTAACGTAGGATTTTTAGAATAGATTGAAATCTTTTCTATCTCATTTTGAATGCACATGGGATCCAATCCCATTCTTGATGTCATCCAATCTAATGTTTTAAAATCAACCTTTACACCATACTCCTTTAATTTATCCTGCACATAAAACTTTTGTGACTTTTCATCCAAGGCTAGACATGAATATAAAGTAGCCACATTACTGATTTCTTTGACCTTTTTCTTTCTAGAATCCAATTTGTCACTTGGACAAACTAAAACAAGAATCATCTCTGTGTCTTTTCTTAAAAGAAAGGGATCGACTTCATAGCTTGTCGTATTCTTGCTCGATAAGAAAGTACAATTATTCACAATGATCATCTTATCATCATCAAAGATAGAATAAGCATCCAAATCCTGTAATACACTTGAAATATCATCGGTTTGTGCATCATATACATTCACATTTTCTTCTATGTGATGTCTTTTTTTAATCGCATCCAGTTTCATTGAAACCATGCTTTTGTCTTTTCCGTATAAAATATAAATCATATAGCTATTATACCAAACATTCCATCGTTTGCGACAACAAATCCAAAGTGATGCAATGTATAAATCGCAATACTTCCACTGGTATTTGTACATAATGTATTTATATTCAAGTTTTGAAGATTCTTTAATGTTTCTGTACTCGGATGATTATACTTATTCTTATAACCCGCACTGATAATGGCTAATCGACAATCAAGTTGATTTAAAAATTCTTCATCTGAGCTTGTATTCGAACCATGATGCCCTACCTTAATGACATCTGCCTTTAAATCATACATATCTAGCAATTGTTTTTCTATATCCTTGCTCGCATCCCCCATAAAGAGATAAGTAAAGTCATCATAAGTAAAATAACTAATGATACTATTATCATTTTCATCTTTAGCTATTCTATCTTTCAGCAACAAATAAAACGGATAATTAACATGTACCTTTTGATCTGATTTTCGAATAACTTGATTAATTTTTACTTTATCCTTAAGACTTTCATAGCCTCCACTATGATCATAATCATCATGCGTTAAAATGAGTGTATCAATTGTCCTGATATTTTTATTTTCAAGAAACGGAACAATGATACTTTCTACATTGTCACGATACAAATTTTGACCACAATCAATCATTACCACACTCTTTCTAAAGGGTTCTACAATAATACTACAGTCTGCCTGGCCAATATTGAGTGTATAAACTTGAAAGAAGGGGCAACAAAATATTTCGAATAATGGAATTAATAAAACACAAAGATATTTATATTGAAAATGCTTAAGACATTGAATATAAACCATTATAAAAGAAAAGATAAAGAATGCTTGAGGTGCATAATGCAGTGTGATATCCATAAGCTTAAAATCAACGAGTTTTGGAATAAAGAATCCAAAAAGAAATAAAAGCCCATATAACTTTCTAAACAGATTGAAACAAAACAATGATACAAGGTTGATCTTTTTAAAGTAGATCATTAAACAACATACAAGTACTAGCTTTTGTACGATCCATTTGTGTTCTACACAAAAATATGAAACGAGTTGTAGTAAAAGTGGTACTACAAAGGAAACAGAAAGAACTTGTGTTGGATAGATGGTTGAGAATAAAAGAATGGTACTTGCAATTTGATTTTCTTTTGTTTTAAAACAAAGACAGCTCAATTGATACAAGATAAAGCGTGACAAGGAAAGTGTATAGACAAAAAGAGAACCAAATCCAATACTGAATATAAGTAAAAGGATTCGAATGTGTTTTTCATCGTACTTTCTTTTCAATAAAGAGAACACAATATAATAAGCACTCATATAGCCATAGCCAAGCATTGTATAGATTTGATCAATCGATTCATTGTGGATTCCATAATAGAGGGATAGACAAACATCGGCATTCTTTCTAGATTTAATCAATTGATACATCTTCGATTTTAATGAATGGGAATGTTTTATAACTACAATATCCTTCGTCTTATAGAATATATTCTTAGTTTGATTGTATTTGGCAAAAGAAAACAAGGTGAAGTTATCATCTGTATGTATGGGTTCAAAATGTTTTATTTCTATTTGATCCTGAAAATTTAAATCTTGATTGGTTTGGACCAACACTTTATTATGATGATTACTCGCAATACAATACTCTTTCTTAATTTCGATAATGTAATAGATTCCACAGTCTGGTGTTTTCGGTATTTGAATTCTAAATATAGATAGAAGCATTAAAATTAAGAAGAGAAACAATACTCTTTTATCTTTGAATCGTTCGTATAAATAGATAAGAAAACAAAAGCAGAAACATACGATACATAGAGGATCTTGTAAGATCAAACAGGCCAAATAGCCTAATGATAGTATCAACATCATAGACAAATAGCATCCTTGATTTTATTAAAGAGACCATCCCCTATGCCTTTGACTTCCTTGATTTGTTGTAACGTTTGAAATGTATTGTTCTTTCGATATTCAATGATTCTAGACGCAATGGAAGGACCAATGCCAGACAATGTTTGTAGCTCTTCTTGTGTAGCACTATTAATAGAAATCTTTAGCTGTTCTTTCTTTTCTGGAATCACAATAACATCCTTATCTTTCAACACCTGTGTATAAGAAAGACTGGAATCATCACCATTTTCTAATAGGCCACCACTTGCATTGATTAAACTTGATATAGTGTCCTGGAATTTGAGTGTATAGACACCTGGATTTTTTACAGCCCCCTTGATTTCAACTTGCATCAAAGTTGGTTTAGCTTCTTGTAAGGTAATAGGTGTATACCGATTGAAGCATGTAAAGACAAAGAAAATTAAAGCACAAAAAAAGAGAAGAGTTCGTTTCATAGATATCACCCTTCTCTTATACGTTATTTTTTGATGTTTTTTTACTTAATTTCTAAAATTTCTACATCATAAGGTTCTTCAACACGTTTTACTGTACAAACATCTCCTACCTTGTGATCCATGATCACTTCTGCAAGAGGTGTAGTGTTTGAAAGCTTTCCATTGAATGGATCGGCTTCAATTGTACCAACGATTGAGAATGTTACTTCTTGGTTGTCTGATTTATCTAAAATCTTAACAACAGAACCTAATTTAACGACATTCTTTTTATTTTTCTTTTCCGCACCGTCTGATTCTGAAATGATTTCGGCATTTTTGATCATTGCCTCTAATTCACGAATACGACCTTCAACCTGTGCCTGGTGTTCTCTAGCAGCATCATAGTCGGCGTTTTCAGACAAGTCACCTTGTGCACGAGCTTCCTGTAACTCAACGATAACTTCCTGACGAACTTTATGAACTAGGTTTTCATGTTCATTAACTAAATCATTATAACCTTCTTGGGTAACGTAAAATTTTTCATTTGCCATGTGGTATCACTCCTTGTATTTAGCACAAAAAATTATAACATAATCCTCGGATTATGCAAAATATTGTTACAGATTTAAGCCTAATCTTTCGCAGATTCGTTGGTGCTCTTCATATGTTTTTGAATAATGCACCTTTCCATCTACCTTATTGTAGATATCTGCCGCAAAGAATAGGTATCCACCTTTTCGATCTGGATTTAGCACGGCTTGAAATGCTTCTTCCCCCGGATTTAAGATAGGTCCAACAGGCAAGCCCTCATTCATATACGTATTGTATGGTGAATCCATTTCAGGATTGGTTTCACAATCCTTTGGATCATTAAAATCATCATACAACGCATAACATACAGTTACACTGGATTGTAGCTTCATATCCTGATCTAGACGATTATAGAATACACCTGCGACCTTAGCCATATCTTCCTTTGAACCGGCTTCAAATTGAACAACACTTGAGAGCGTTACAATTTGATGTACAGACATGTTGCTCTTTTTAAAAGCCTCTTTATTTTGTTTATACATCAATTCAAAACGATCTAACATCACACGTGTAATATCATCAATCGTAGCATTCTCTTCTAAATAATATGTATCTGGGAATAAATATCCTTCTAATTTGACTTTACAGTTGGAATTATTTAAATCATCTACATTTAAGAAAGAATAATCCTTCGCCAATTTTTGAATGTATGAAACATCATTCCATTGACTCAAGATTTCTTCGGCTGAATACTTTCCGTTATAAACCTCTGATATTTCAGCTGCAATTTCCTTAGCCCATTTACCTTCCGGTATTTTCAATACTGTGGTATCCTTCTTTAATTTCGTGCTGTCTTGAATATAGCTTAGAATCTCTTTTGTATCCATACCATTATTCAATTCAAATGTACCGGCCACAAAATTTGTATTGTGACTTAACTTTGCGTAAAACTTTGTGACACTTGGATTTGAAATTAAATTGTCTTTTTTTAAATTTTGTACAACCTCATCAAGCGTATCTCCGCTTTCAATTGTGAATACTATTTCCTTATCCCCGTTACCCGTACTTGATAGTCCTGTCTTGATCATAAAAATACTACCAAGCCCAGCGATAATTAAAATGCTTACAACAACGATTAGAACAACTCTTACAGAATTGACCTTTCGCCTAGTCGGCATTTTCCTCGTCCTCAACAAAAGTGTTGATTACTTCTTCAACCATTTCCCATTCTGCTTCTGTTTCAATAGGAATCAATTGACCCTTGTCATCATAACGAGATGCGAATACTTCACCCTCATCATTTTCTGGGTCTTGGAAAACAACATATTGACAACCCGTTTCATCACTGTCAAAAGTGAAAAGAATAGTCATCTTTTTTTCGTTTCCATCTTCATCATATACATATAAACTATTTGAATCTAACATACATTACTTCCTTTCAAAAATAAAGGAGGACATTAAAATCCCCCGTTTTGTCTGTCCAAAAAACTCTGTAAAATTTGAACGGCAGCCATCTGATCAATTACTTTTTTACGTTTCTTTCTAGAAACATCCCCTTGAAGTAAAATTCTCTCGGCCGCAACCGTTGTAAGTCGTTCATCCCATAGATGAACTTTGATCCCTGAAGATTCTAATTTCTTGGCAAATTCACAAGATATTTCACCACGAATACCGATATCTCCATTCATGTGCTTTGGCAAGCCTAAAACTACTTCTTTGACTTTATTTTCATTTAATAGCTTTAAAACTTCTTCTAAACAAGCATCATAATCATCCGATTCAAAACGCACTGTCGTCAAAGCACGACACGTAATATGAAGCGCATCACAAATCGATACACCACATGTTTTTGAACCCAGATCTAAACCAATGATACGATCCATTATTTCTCTAAATAAGCACGTACAAGTTCTTCAATGATTTCATAACGTTCGATCTTTTGAATCAAGTTACGAGCATTCTTGTGAGAAGAAATATACGCCGGGTCGTTACTGATCAAATAACCAGCAATCTGATTTTCTGAATTATAACCACGTTCTTCCAAAGCATCACTTACTTCACGAAGAATCATCTTGATATTCTCACGACGAATCTCTTCCGTAGTAAATGTCATTGTTTCGGTAATGTCTTTCATAATTTCACACTCCTTAACACGTTTTTATTATATATGAATCTCAATCAAAAAGAAAGCGATTTAGTACAAATTGGCCTGTTAGGCACCCCAAATACAATAGATACAATCACTTTTTTGTTGAATATCCTCTAAAATAAAGATCCATTTTGGACAAGAATAAAGATTTCGCTCACGATTCTTTATCTCAACAATCGTGTCCAGTTGTATCTTCAACATTCTTCTTTCAAAATCTTCGTACGATTTATTTTGTACATCTAACCCAAATACATCATACATTCGAACAAATTCTTCATCTTGAATTTCATTTAGATTCACTTGAATTTTACGCATACTTACGCCTCTTCAAACTGTGCATTGTATAACTTCGTATAGAAGCCATTACGCTTCATCAATTCATCATGACTGCCCACTTCGACAATATCACCATGATCCATAACGATAATATTATCCGCATCACGAATCGTAGACAATCGATGCGCAATCACAAAACTTGTACGACCCTTCATTAATTCATCCATACCCTTTTGAATCAAGACCTCCGTACGTGTATCTACGCTGCTTGTAGCTTCATCCAAAATCAAGATCTTAGGATCGGCCAAGAAGGCACGGGCAATCGTCAATAATTGTCTTTGTCCCTGACTAATATTGCTTGAAGACTCATTTAATTCAGTATCATAGCCATGATCTAATGTACGAATAAAATGATCGACGTGTGCTGTTTTAGCAGCCGCAATGACTTGTTCATCGCTAGCGTCTGGTTTACCAAAACGAAGATTTTCTAGAATACTACCCTCAAATAGCCATGCATCCTGTAATACCATACCAACCATACTGCGTAAGCTGCTTCTTGTATATTCTGTAATATTATGACCATCAATATAGATGGATCCCGAATTCAACTCATAGAAACGCATCAACAATTTAACAATTGTTGTCTTACCAGCTCCAGTAGGACCTACAATAGCGGTTGTCTGGCCCGGCTTGATATACATTGAGAAATCATTAATAACAATTTTATTTGGATCATATCCAAAACAAACATTCTCAAAAGTAACCTGTCCTTTGACATCGTTTAATACAACTGGATTCGAGGCATCTTTGAATTCTTCTTGGGCAGCCAAGAATTCAAAGACACGCTCTGCAGCCGCTGCTGTACTTTGAAGCATATTCATCGATTGTGAGATTTGTGAAATAGGCTGTGTAAAGTTACGGGTATAAGTGATAAAAGATTGTATGTCACCAACGGCAATCTCACCACGAATCGTTAAATATCCTCCAAGAATACATACACCGACATAGCCAATATTCCCAATCAAATTGGTTAATGGCATCATTAAACCAGATAAGAACTGACTTTTCCAAGCACTTGTATACAATTGATCATTGTATGCTTTAAAAGTTTTAAGTGAATCTTCTTCCCCGTTAAATGCCTTTACAATCGTATGCGCGGCATACATCTCTTCAATATGTCCATTGACTTGTCCCAATGATTTTTGTTGAGCCTTGAAATATCGTTGTGATTTTTTAACAACAACCATCACTAAAACTAGACTTAACGGAATAACAACTAAAGCCATCAGTGTCATCTTCCATGAAATACTTAGCATCATCACTAAAAATCCAATGATTTGTACAAAGCTAGAAACCATAGTCGATAATGATTGGTTTAAAGATTGTACTAAAGTATCCACATCATTGGTAAATCGAGATAGAATATCTCCATGACTATTTTTATCAAAGTAAGACAAAGGTAAACAATCGATTTTTTGATTCATTTCCTTACGAAGCTGATATCCCATTTTATTGGATACACCACTCATTAACCAGCCTTGTAGATAAGAGAAGGCTGTACTCATCGCATAAACAGCTAGTAGTAAGGCGCATGTTTTTTTGATCGCATCAAAATCAATACCACCCTTACCCTGTACTTTATTCATAAATCCTTGTGCGATTTCCGTAATAATATTACCTTGAATTTTAGGTCCAATAACCATAATACATACGGATACAATGGCACAAATAATACCAATCAAAAATGAGAATTTAAAAGGTTTGATGTAGTTTAAAAGCTTCTTCATTGTTCCCTTGAAGTCTTTTGCCTTTTCACCACCGCCACGCATTCTATGGCCACCCATTGGCCCTCTTGGACGATTGTTTTGTTTCGAATTAGACATTGGCAAGTTCCTCCTTTGTCAACTGACTCGACGCAATCTGTTGATATACCTTACAAGATTCCATCAACTCTTCATGCGTTCCTTTACCTACCATTTTTCCCTCATCCAACACAATGATTTGATCCGCATGCAGAATACTTGAAATACGTTGAGCCACAAGTAATACAGTACTCTTTGTTTCTTTACAAGAAGCAGCCAGAGCCTCTCTAAGCTTTGCGTCTGTTTTAAAGTCTAGTGCACTAAAGCTATCATCAAAAATATAGATTTCTGGCTTACGCACAATAGCACGGGCAATTGAAAGTCTTTGTCTTTGTCCACCGGATACATTGGTACCGCCTTGGTTGATTTCACTATGAATACCCTCAGGTTTCTTATTTACAAACTCACTACTTTGAGAAATATCTAGAGCACTCTGAATATCATTCTCACTTGCATCTTTCTTGGAATACAATAGGTTGGACTCAATGTCTCCCGATAGTAACATACCTTTTTGTGGAACATAACCAATACGACTTCTTAAATCGGCTTGTTTGACATCACGAATATCGACACCATCCACACAGATAGACCCACTCGTCACATCATAGAATCTTGGTACTAAGTTAATCAATGTTGATTTACCAGAACCAGTACTTCCAATAAAGGCTGTGGTTTGTCCTGGTTTTGTACTAAAGCTAATATCACTTAACACATCCTCATCGGCTCCTGGATATCTAAAGGAAACATTGTCAAAGGTTACAACCCCTCGCATAGAAGATGAAAAATCACAAGTATTTTCTTTATCTGTAACAGTAATTTCACTGCTTAATACTTCTTGTATACGTTGTGCACTGACATTGGCACGAGGGAGCATAATTGTGACCATAGTAATCATTAAGAAGGCCATAATTACTTGCATCGCATACTGCATAAAGGCCATGATGCTTCCCACTTGAATAATGCCGGCATCGACTTGTTTTGAACCAAACCATAAAATCATCAATGTTGTGGCGTTCATTAAAAACATCATGATCGGCATCATAATCGCCATAGCTCGTGTTGTGAATAAAGAAATCGAAGTAATGTCTGTATTGGCTTTTTCAAACTTACCTTCCTCAAGCTTTTCATTGTTGAAGGCACGAATAACCAACATACCATCCAATAGTTCACGAACAACACTGTTCATTTTATCAATCATTTTCTGCATAACCTTAAATTTAGGCATGACAATCATAAAGATCAATAAGACAACACTTAAAATCACAACCACACATAAAGCTAGAATCCAAGTCATATTGGCTCCTGATTCAATGACGTGTAAAATGGCTCCTACACCAATAATTGGTGCATACATGACAATACGTAAAAACATTACGATGGTCATTTGAAGCTGTTGAATATCATTTGTAGTACGTGTAATCAAGCTAGAAGTACTAAATGTATTTAGATTTTCATTTGAGAAATGCGTAACCTTTTCAAATACAGATTGACGCAAATTTTTAGAGAAGCCTGCCGCAATGCGAGATGCCAAAAAGCCAACTAAAATAGCACAGACTGCACTAGCTAGGGCATAGCCTAACATCTTGATTCCAGAAGAAATAATATAGTCCTGTTGGATTTTTTCCATATCCATACCTAGGTCCGTATATTCTTTCTTTAAGAATTGTGAGCTCATACTTGATACTGTAGAAGTTCCTAATTTAGAAATCTCGGATTTTGCGTCTTTTCTATATGTATCTACACCATTCATCATAAGAAGTTGTGGAATTTGTACATTCTGTTTAGAAGCTGCTTGACTCACTTCCATCACTGTCATTTGAAGTAGAGTTAAGCAATCTTGTAAAGATTCCTTCTTTGATTCACTGATATCTTTTAATAGATATACATTTTCCTTTTTCAATGCAGGAATTTCTGATTTTAAATCCTTACTTGCCGATGTACTTTCAACTAGCTTATAGCTTGAAGTAATCAAATCCTTTTCTGAATCCGTAGCGAACATCAAAAAAGAATTCAAAGTCTTTTCACTAATTTGTTGATAGACACCACTTTCAATACCCGAATTCTGAATCCCTGTATTGACAATGTTTTGCATATAATCTGGCATCGTTAGCTCACAAGTTGCTTGTCCAAACAACAAACCAAACGCAAGTAAAATAGAAAACCAATATGGCTTTAAATATTTCAATATTTTCGTCATTTATTTTCCTCCATATACTTATTTGTCTTGATTAATATATCTCTTAGATGCGCACAGTCAGACTCTCCTAGATAATCCAAGTAATGATATACATTCTCTACATGTGTATCCATGCGCTTTTGAAACATATCGATAGCTTCCGGAACAATTTGAATATAAACCGTTCTACGATCCGTATTCGAATGCACCCTTTGAAGCAGACCCTTCTTTTCAAATCCAGCAATCATCTGTGATACAGCAGCTGCCGATACACCTAAGATATTCGCCAATTCACTCATCGTAATCTGATGATTTTCAGCTCTATAAATTGCTTTAAACAACATCACATCCTTCAGTCGCGGTCCATCCTTGCAATGACGGTTATTACGAACATAGTTTGTGATGGTATACGTTAGATCAAACATTAAATCTAATACTTCATCTTGAACTTGCATAATGCCCTCCAATTTACTTAAGTTTCTTAACTATATACCTACTTAACTATTAAGTCAATAAAAAAAAGATATGCACAAAACATATCTTTCAAAGAACTTAAATTCACTTTTTCGCAAGCCAAAAGATTTAAAGAGAGATTCCAAAGGCTTCTTCAGGAGTGATTATACTACATTTAAAACAGATTTGAGATAAAAAAATTTCAATTCTTTTTAAAATCTTTTTAGAGTGAAACCTTTCCATTGAGCAAATTTTTTACTTCTTTTAAAGAATATACTTTATCAGCAACTCTTTTTCTCTCTATTTCTATGCCATTAAGAATATAATTGCAATAAACAAAATTATCTTCATCCTCTTCTACCGTTGGTTGTAGTTCTTTAATTATTTTAGTGGTTTCCTGATAAGCACAACCTCCACAATTTATTAAAGCATGGGTTAATGATCCTTTGAGATTTACATATTCATTATCTGTGTAATCCTTATCCAAAACTGTTTTTAGAAGTCTTTTTAATTGCGGCAAAAATTTAGGATTATTAATACTTGCGATAGCTTCTGTTGGGCCATCAAAACGACTTTCCTTATTTTCAAAAGGATGTTTATCCCTAGAAACTTTTTTAACATAGTCATTTAGTGCCCTAGTGTTACCATATGCAATTAAATCGGCCTGTAGATTAAGAGAATATCTTTTTATATATTCCCTTTCCATTGCTTCACACATATTTTCTTTTGATATATCTTTACATCTAATACGAATTTCAAATAATAAATTCTCATCTGCGAAAGGAAGCACCTCATCTACAATACATTCAGTACCACCACATTTATACAAATAATCCAATGCAGATGTACGTAATGACAAATCGTCTGTGGTTTTACAAATATCTAAAGCAATATCTTCTAATCTTGAATCTTTATGACTTCCTAAAAACCAAAGATGATCACTTAAAACTATGCCTTTAACCTTTTGTTCTTTAACATTTTGTACTAAACGATTCGTTATTTTATCTACTGATAATTTTGAACATAAATAATCATATTTTATTACATTTTCAACATTACCGAATGCAAAATAAGGTAACTCGGTAAACCCTAGTAATGTATCTTCTTTAACATCATAATCAGTGATTTTCAAAACAGCTAATACTTCTATAACTTTTGAATTTATGCTTATACTATTTTCATCATATTTTACACAATCTTTATAAACACCATCACGTATCATGTTTAAAACAATTTTTATTAATCTTTCTTTCTGTTGATTGCTCATTAAATGATAAATATCTTTATCAAGTATGTCATATATCGAAACCAACACAAAGTCATCTATTTTGATTTTTTCAAAGAATTCATCAACACGTATATTCACTTTATATGCATACATCTTTAATCTCAGCTTATTTAAAACTGAATGTATATCACAATTTAGTTGTACTTTATATAGTTGCCTATTCTTAATACTTGGATCAGGCAACTTTTCAATTAATTGCGTATAAACATTTTGTAATTTTTGATCATCTATTAAAACATCTATTAAAGCTTTATCCTCTTGAATTTTCATTTCTTTATAATCAACATCTTTTTCAAAATCAGGCATTTTTGTGCCATCTGTATCTTTTATAAGTTTTGTGTATTGATTATAGTCATTTTCATCTCTTACATAATGGATTACAATTTGATGAAATAATTTTTTAGATTTTAAACTTAAGGCGCTATAGTTTTCTGCAAAATATTCTATAGTTTCTTGATTTATTAAATTTGAGACGTAGTGCAATTGACCATCTGCATATTCACTTGCGAATAATAACGCTTTATTCATTGTATTCGTTAACTCAAAAAATTGCGTTAATAATTTATACATTTTATAACAGAATTTCTTTTTAGCTTCTAGATATAGGTTTAACATGGAATCAAATATATCATCTTCACCCTTTGCGTATAAATCAGCCATATTTTTTATACATTCATCTAAAATCTTTTCTGTTGAATACATTTCAATTTTGTCGTTTATGAAATATTCAAACAATTTCAATATACTATTTTTACTTGTTAGTTCTTGCAAACAAGACTGAAGCATAGAAGATTCATTAGCAATACGTTGATTATCCAAATATTTGTCAACAAGTTTAATACCTGACAAACAATATTCAACATAATCATCAACTAAATTTGTCTGATACAAATACTCATACATTCCCAAACGAATATAATCTTCATTATTGTTTTCAAATATATTCATTAATTTTGTAGCAATTATATACTCATTTTCTTTTATTGTCCCAAGCGTCATCATAGCAAGTCGGCATATCATTTTATTTGAATTTGCGTTTTCTTCACAACATTTTAAAAGCATGTTTTGAATTTCTTCATCTTTTCCATATAAATTAGGAAAAAACCTTAACAAGTTCAGTGCAGTATATTGAGAAACCCAGTTGTGGGGATTTTTAATTCTATCCATCAAATATTTCAAAACTTTTCGACTACTCGCAAAATCAGACATTTCTTGTTCTGTACATAGATTTTCATCAAAATGAATATGCATATTTTCGTATTTTTCAAACAAGCGTTCAAAAACATTAAAGCGCGTAGTTGAATCTAATTGTTTAGAACTATACTTCACTAAAGCAGCGGGTTCTTTTTCAATCAACCAGCTTTTTAAATCCCAATCCAATTCAAATCCCGTTAGAAAGCCAAGAACATTTACCCAATGCGGTTTTATACCACTTTCACAAGCAATAGCCTTAATCACAAATTCTTGATTCTGTTCAGAAAGATATTTAGCAGCATAATATTCACGGAAATTATTATGCAAAAATCTCCAATCATTCCCATCCTTAATCAATAGGCCACTTTTCTCAATTAGCTTTCTATCTTCATAACTAAATAAATTTTGAAATTCATCTTTATCAACAAGCTTAATTTCATGCATAAATTGCATAGTGATAGCTAACTTACTTAATAATTTATTTATATCAAAACGTCTTTCCTCCAAGTTCCCTTTATATTTCGTATCATCAAATTTAAAGGCACTTTCACATATGTCTTTCATTAATTCATTTCTACCCGGAAGTTCATGTTTTTCTTTATATATTTTAAACAAATACTCAAAATAAAATGGATTATAAATAAGATGGAACACATTCTTTGCATGTGCGCATTTTAAGAAGTCGGAATAATCAATTCTTTCATTCTTTAAAAAATACTTTATATCATGTTCTTTTAATAAATCTAATCCATAAACAAAAAAAACTGGAAACGTTTTAGATTCATTTTCAACAACCCTTTTACTATAGTTTTTACGTGAAGTTATAAGTATTAGTGTTTTTGGAGACTTGCTAGAATATTTATTCAATTCAATTTCAAAACATTTTAAGCGCTGTTCATCTAATTCATCATACCCATCAAATAATAAAGCCATATATTGTCTCGGTAATTTTCTGTATTGCTCAGGTATTAAATTTTGAATGGTTTCCCCATTATATTTCTCAAGAGAATATAAGAATGTATGATATTTTTCATGCAACATAAACGCTAGATTTTTGCTTTCTATACTTTTTCCCATTCCTGCATCAGCTAAAAGGAATACTTTATTATGATCTTTTGTTATTACCTCAAAAAGATTCTTTTTTGGTTTTGTATCAAAGTATCTTTGTATTTCACTCTTATTCATATCCTCATACAGTGATACAGTACGTGAAATATATTTATTTGGTTTACAATAAATAATTTTATTAATTTCTTCCGGATCGTCAAAGTCTTTTGGCAATGGATATAAAGTTTCAGACATGAATTGTTGTCTACTATCCCCACTACGCGCCCATCTTTCAACTTTAACGATTATGCCACTATCAATATAACCCACTATAAATTGATTAAATACATATGCCTTCCAATTCACCTCTTCACAAAAACATCCGCAGCCTATATCAACGAAATCATTATCATATATTGACGCATAGTGTTTATGACCATGAAAGAAAAATTGAATAGGCATACCTTTTAATTGTCCAATTATGTCATTTGGATTTTCTATTAAATTATGTTCGTCATCCCCATCCTCATATGTAAGACCATGATGGAATAACAGAACATTTGTCATATTACTTTTGCATTGAGATCGAATTCCATTTATATCAATTCTTCCAGGACTACTTGGATTACGACTTAAATTCGAATCTGCAAATATAAAGTTAACATCCTCATATTGTCTAGAATATACTGGATCTTCCTCAAACGAATGATGATTACCTTGTGATGAAGTAAATGTATCAAACTCTTTTAAGTTATTATTGATAAGATCATGATTGCCAGGCACAAATTCAAAAACCACTTTATAATTTCTTAATTCATTTCTTATTGTATTTAAACATACATTAGCTAAATCAAACGATTTAACATTCCCTTTATCAGCAACATCTCCCAAAATGAAAAAAAGTATTGTTTCGTCTAAGTTGGAACTCACCCTTATTTTTTCACACATCTTTTTAATCATTTCTATCGCATATAGTTCATTATCTTTCTTTAAATGCAAATCAGATAAAATATAAAAACGCATAACTACCTCCAAAAAGAACTTCAATCAATTCTTTGATATCATTAGTTATATTTTATCATAGGTCAAATTATATTGTTGTCAGCTTAAAACTTTGAAGTTAAGCACAAGCTTATTTTTAAAAATAAAAGATGAACCCTACCGATTGGTTACGATAGTGATTCATCAGTTTATAGCCCTTGGCTACCTTCGTCATTAGTAATGTACCACATTTTTTTAGATAAAGCATGAAAAATTTGAGTAATTACACATAATTTTTTTTGCCAGATTGCTTTATCCATTATTTTCTCATCTTAACAGAGGGATAATATATCAAAAAGCTTTCCTTACCACACTATTTTAACCCTCATTGTATTTCAATATTTCAAAATTAAGATTAAAAAATCAATACCCACATCCATCTTTAAATGCTTTTTTAAAGAATCACTTACTCAGTCATACAGCACATTAATAAATAGCTAGACTTACATCATCTAAATATACAGTATATGAATCGTCATCCGCATCTAATGCAAATGATTTAATCGTTCAATCAAATCATCCGTTAATTGAAATCCATCATAAAAAAACTAATTCCATTAATGATTTCTCTAACCATAACATCATTCAAAGATTCTAGGTATGCATTAATAATTTCCTTTATCCGACCAATCTCTTCATCATATAACATCATATTTGCGAATGAGTTTCTTTTATAAAAACAATCTGTTTCCTTCCAAAAATTTAATGTATGGGTAATTTCAGAAAGTTCTTTAGCTGATGCACTTCCAAAGATAGACATAATCATATTCAAAACAGCATATTCACTATCTGTAAAATCTAATTCAACGATATCACTGTCTCGTTTTAAGCCACTATAATCAGTTTCATGGTGAAGTCTTACTCTTCCAACAAATCAACCATTTTTAAAAACATATACCTCATCATCAAATAACAATTCGCCATACTCTGCAACATTGATCATATTAGCAAATACAAGTAAACTTTGAAGCTTCATATTTCCTTCATTTGTGTTTGGCAAAGAATCTGAATCATTTTTAATAAAGTATTTAGCAACTTCATAAACATCTCTCATTCTTAGGGCCCTCCTTAATTAATTTTGTATTCGTAAACTAACGAATACCCCAAAAGTTATTTATAAAGAGTATCACCAAGTACTAATAATGTTCATCCAATCAATCCATTTCAACAGTACTTACTACAATCTCATCATTGAACTTGTTTAAAAACAACTCATTTCTATTTAAAGTCTGTAGAACCTCTTTTAATGTTTTAAATGCATGAGCACCTTTACTAACATATTTTTTTGGCCATTGAATTAAAGGATTATCGATAGCAGATTGTGGAATAAATACATCTCTACCTTGTTTTAATGCATAATTAGCTTGTTTCAATGCACCACTCGATTCACCTGCTTCCATAATAATAGTTGCTAATGAAATACCGCTCATAACTCCATTACGTGTTGGAAAATTCCATCTATTAATAGTATTACATGGTGGAAATTGAGATACAACCAATCCATTCTTTTCAATTTGAATTTGTAAATCCTTATTCTCTTTAGGATAATACTGGTTGATTGGTGTACCAATGACAGCTATCGTTCTTCCACCATTAGCTAATGCAGCAGTATGAGTTGTTGTATCAATACCTCTTGCAAGACCTGCATTTACGACGATATTTCTTTTAACAAGAGATTTAACAATACGCTCTGTTTTTTTCATTGATTCTTCACTAGCATTTCTACTACCCACAACACAAACAGATTTTTCTTCTAGCAAGTGAACATTTCCTTTTAAAAACAAATATGGTGGAGCTTCTTTCGTTGTAGCTAATAGTTTAGAATACGCTTGATCCCCTTTTTTTACTAATATCACATCATTAGTTAAATTAGCGAAACCATCTTTTACCATTCCATAACGTGCGTAAAATTGTTTATCTGTAGTATTAAGTAATTTAGATAATAACGGAATATTCATTTTCAATCCATTTCGAAAACTAAAACCATGAGTTTCTTCAATCTGATGAATAAACTCACAAGTCTTTTTATCATTATTATTAAAATATTGTTGTATCGTATAATACAAAATTGCATCTCTTACATAAGGTATGTTTATATCAAATGCTTCATGATTCCCATTTACAACATTCATAATTTTACGTTCCTCAAAACCTCTTTCTAACATAATTATTGATTATGCACCAATAGATTTAGTATTTGTGCAGGAAGATTTAAACATTCTACAACCTCACTAGATATATAAAATAAAAACCTCCAATCTATTCAATAGAAAGAAGGTTTTCACTAGTCGCCTCGTAAGCAACCATTTCTACTGTTTTCTATTTTGCCTTATAAAAATAAATAATCAATACTTTTTAACTAGATTTCTTCGCTACATAATTATATTTCCTATACAAAAGATAATAATATCGCATGGATTTCAACGAATTATATTTACTAAGCTTTTTCAATCTTATGATATTTCCATAATCCAAAATTATGACATAATACGTATATACGCATCATGTCTCACTAAAAAGTCATACTCTTGTCCTTGACATTATTTCACACTATTAACTTCTATATAAACAATTAAAATTTTTGGTGGTCTCCTTTGTCAGATTTATAGTCATAAAACCGTAAATCCCTTACTATTTAATATTTTCCAAGGAGATTCAAATAATTATAGTGGTCATACTACGGTTAATTGTTTTTGCAATTCCAGTAATACTATATATACATCCAATTGTTGAAAGTTCACAAATTTCGACTGTAAATGTATAGAAAGTTCTTAAAAGACTGTATTAGGATACAGATCAATAAGCTATACCCATTTTATAAAAAAATTTCGAAGCCAGAAAATGTTTTTATTATCTATTGGTTTTCTCAATATCAAAGCCCAAGCCGTGCCAAAACATAATAAATATTTTCTTTGTTGTATAATATTTATGAACAGATATATCTTTCAACTAAAGCATAAGGAGAAAAACAAAATGGGAATTAGACTTAATGGAATAAGCACACCTTTTGGTGGAGTACAATGGGAATATACAGATGAAGGACAACAATATGATTTTGAAAAAAGTATTCTACCTTCCCGTAAGCTAAGTGTTTTCATTAGCTCGATGTGTGGAGATAATGGAAAATACGACAAAGTACGAAACACTCTTAAAGAGAAAATTGAAGAAACACAATTAGCAGAAGTATATTTATTTGAAGATGAACCCGCTTCAACATTACCTGCGGAAAAACACTATATTTGGTCATTAGAAGATAGTGATGTAGGTATCTTTTTAATAGATAATGCAGATGGTGTTTCACAAGGTGTTCAAAAAGAAATTAATGCTGCAAGAAAGAATAATATAAAATCTTTATTCTATTTTTGTGATGAAACATCAAAAGAAAAAACATCTTTAGAAAAGAGTTTACTTGGTGCTACTTTTGCCAAAAGTAAAACAGTACATAAATTCGATGATTTAAGCACTAATAGCGCACAAGCATTAATTAGTGACATCATGACAGTTTATCACGATTATTGTAAAGGACGATTATCATTCAAATCAGAAGATGAGGATCAGACATTACCTATTACAGATTTAAAAAGTATTAATAGCTTCTATACCTCAAAAATTCCAAAATCAATAATTGATAATATAGATAGATGCATTAACTATATACTAAAAATAACAGTGAATCTTGGGCCAATAAAAATACCAGACGAAAAGCCTAGTACTAGTAAAATTGATGAATGGACAGAACATTTTTTAACTATTTTATTTGACTCAAAATCAATCAAAGATTTTAATACAAGTATGTTCTTAGAGGATTTAAGAGAGGTACAAGATGAGATGTATTTTAACGTTGTTAATCTTCGTTGGATGGCAATACAATCATATTTTTTAAATGATATGCCAAAATGTATCGATTATTTAAAAAAAGCTTGTGATCTAGCTAAACAAAGCTCACAACCCACATGGGTTATCCAAGATATTCTTATAGACTTAAGAAATCAACAATTCACTTTAGATGAGACGAACAATCGATACAGGAAATCTTTAGCTCAAGAAGAATTAGACGAAATTGATGAAAAGCTCTATTATCCTGTATTAGATAGAATCAATGAATCTTTAGAAGAAAAATACATCAAAGGTTTATATAAACAGAAAATAGAATCTCCGTATACAACTATTCTTTCTAACGGATACTTTTATTATCGTGACTACGCTTCCCTATTAGCCAGTTCATTTATAGTATCCTTTTACAATGGCTCTTTAACCCATATCTTATTATTCTACGAAAAAATCAAAAACTTTTCTTTTTATCTATCGTGCAGGCACAATGATTGGATACTAAGAAAAAATTTATTAAAACTTGCTATTTTCACTGGAAAAGAAAGTGAAGTTAAAAAAGTCATAAATTCATATCCTGAAATTTTAACCAATATAGATTATAAAGATGCTTTAGAAATCATGGAATTTTGTGAAAACCAACCAATCAGATATAAGCGTACAATCAATAAATTATTAGCATTCGGTGTAGTTGCAGATTATTTAAGTGATAAAGATTATAAAAAGTATGAAGATCAAATTATTGCTTTAATAAATGAATGGTTAAATGAAGAAAACATTGTAATTGCAGTTGGTAATTCCGTCTTTTACTGTCTTTCTAGAGCTTCGCAACGATTAAATCAGAATACGTTAGCTGATATTTGTTGTACATTTATAGATAAGCACTATAAACGTTGGTATAGAAACATTTTCCGTTTAATGGCAAATAATATTAACATAAACAAGATGAGCATAGATCATGCACAATCCCTCATTCAGAACATAATTAACGTTGTAAAAGACCCACAAAACTCTAGTGAAATAATGACATGGTCTTTATTCTTATGTATTCTTCGAAAGCAGAATCATGATTTAACTGAAGAGTTGGATCAAAGTGTGAAAAAATACCTTCCAGAATTTTACAATGGAATTTATAAATTAGAAACAACAACCGAAAAGCAGAAAGATTACCCCGAAATAATTCAAGAATATATTGAACAAATTGAAAACAATAATGTGTTACAAGGCCAAAACGGAACTTATTTTGAACGCGCATCAAGAGATATAGCAACAATAAAAGCACTACTATCAAATGAAGTTTTCGTCTGTCCATCCAATATAATAGATTCATTAATTTCAGCAGTATCAGACACATTATTGAAGTCTAAAGAAGGTTTAACAATAAAACTAGATGCAGTAAATTTATTAATTTTTTTGGTATTTAAATATCCAAAAAACTTTGAAAATAACAAGCATGTATTCCAAGAAATTATTAATGGCAAAAGCACTATTTTAGATATTGACAATACTATGTTCTTATCAAACATAGATACAATCTCATTAAAAGTTGCTCTTTCACTACTTCAAATCTCAATGAATGACAATTGTTGTACCGATATTATGGAAGAGTTATCTTATATTCAAGATGATATAGCTACAACAAATTCTGTAACATCAACCATTAAAGAATACTTGGAAATCGATAATGCAATCAAATTTCCAGAAAATGTAGAAATTGTTATTATTCAAAATGTACTACAGTGGTTACAAGTTAATAACGATAATATTAAATGGAACGCTACTCACATTCTTTTTATGCTTACCAGAAGCACAGAGAATGAAAGTTTCATTAACAATAAAATCATCAATTTAATTGATGATGAAGGAATCTATGTTAAAATTGCAATTTTGAGACAAATTTATCTCTATGATGGTATTTCAGAATCAACTCGCAACTATGTGATTTCTAAATGTGAAAACGATCCTTGTTATGTTGTAAGAAAAACGTGTGAAGAAATCAAATCCAAACAATCAATGTGATTTAACTAGATAGCTAAATGATTCATCTATTAAACTTAAAAAATAGAACCTATGTGTTTAACAGTGATGTTGAACACATTTTTCTTTGGTATATACAAAAACGCCTAGAGTTTTTCTCTGGGCGTTTAATTTGTACTATCCTAATTTCTTAAGGATATTATCTAATTGTGTTTTAGTCATTTCTAGCTTTTCTGTGTAAGAAGCTAGTTTTTCTTTTTCTGCATTGACTTTTGCTTCTGGTGCTTTATTGACGAAGCCAGGGTTTTTCAACATGCCTGAACAACGTTTGATTTCATTTTCTAAGCGTGCGATTTCTTTTTCTAGTTTTCCTTTTTCTTCTTCTAAGTCAATTAATGCGTCCATTGCGACTGTTAATACGGCTTTTTCAATTGTACGTGATAATACATCTTCTGTATTTAAGTCTTCTTTTACTGTAGCGTGTGCCATACGTGCAAGGATGGCTGTTGATTCTGAATTTAGTGCTACATATCCATTGTCGTTGTGTAGTGAGATTGTTAAATCTTCGCTTGGTTTCATTGAATATTCAACCTTGATTTCACGAACGGTTTGAATCGCACTGATGACTAATGCCATTTCGTCTTTTTCAGCGTCTGTATATTCAAACTCAACTTTTTCTGGCCATGTTTCTACGTTTAAGCTTTCTTTATCGTGTGGCAAGTTCAAATAGATTTCTTCTGTCACAAATGGCATGAATGGTGATAATACTTTTAGAATTCCCATCATAACTGTATAAAGAACGGCTTTTGTGTTGGCTACTAAGCTTTCGTCTTCTGAATATAGAGTGGCTTTTGATAGTTCAATGTACCAGCTGCAGAAATCGTCCCATACAAAGCTATATAGTTCGTTTCCTACAATTGCCAATTCGTATTTGTCCATATTTGTTGAAACGTGGTCTAAGACTTCGTTAAAGCGTGCTAAGATCCATTTGTCTACGCTATTGGCTTTTGTCATGTCTAGTTCTGGTTTTGTATCCCCAATTTGCATTTGAACATAACGAGCTGCATTCCAAATCTTGTTGATGAAGTTCCAGCTTGCATCCATCTTTGTTTCGTCAAAACGTAAGTCTTGTCCTGGAGTTGAGTTTGTAGTTAAGAAGAAACGTAATGCGTCAGCACCTTTTTCTTGAATGACATCCATTGGGTCAATTCCGTTTCCTAATGATTTAGACATTTTACGTCCTTGTGTATCACGAACAAGTCCATGGATCAATACATCTTTGAATGGACGGTTCTTCATGCAGTAGCGTGTTTGGAATGCCATACGTGCTACCCAGAAGAAAATGATGTCATATCCTGTTACTAATACATCATTAGGGAAATAACGTTCTAAATCAGCTGTAGTTTCTGGCCAGCCAAGTGTTGAGAATGGCCATAATGCACTTGAGAACCATGTATCCAATACGTCTTCGTCTTGTGTCCAGTTTTCAATGTCTTTTGGATCTTCCATTCCTACATAGATTTCACCTGTTTCTTTGTTTGTCCATGCTGGAATTCTATGTCCCCACCATAACTGACGTGAAATACACCAGTCTTCAATGTTTTCTAGCCATTGTTCAAATGTTTTATTGAAACGTGGTGGTACGAAGTTGATTCTTTGATCTTCAATTTCTTGATTTTTTAATACTTCTTCAGCCAATGGTTTCATCTTAACAAACCATTGTTTACTTAAGTATGGTTCTACAATAACACCTGTTCTTTCAGAGTGTCCTACTTGGTGTAAATGTTCTTCAATGTGATCAACTACACCTGCTTCTTTAAAGTCATTTACTAAGGCTTCACGACATTCAAAACGATCCATACCTGCGTATTTACCGCACATGTCATTCATAGTTCCATCTGGATTCATACAGATAGGCATTGGCAAGTTGTATTTTTTAGCTAATGCGAAGTCGTTAGGGTCATGTGCTGGTGTACATTTCATAACGGCTGTACCAAAGCTCATATCAATATAGTCATCGGCCATAATTGGAAGCTTGTCTCCATTTGCAGGGTTGATCGCATGCATTCCAACAATATCTTTATATCTTTCATCGTCTGGGTGAACAAAGATAGCTTGGTCGGCAAACATTGTTTCTGGACGTGTTGTCGCAATAACTAATTCTTGTCCTGTTTCTACGACTTTATATTTAAAGTAGTACATGTGACCCATGATTTCTTTGTGTTCTACTTCAATGTTAGACAATGCTGTTTTAGCTTCTGGATCCCAGTTGATGATTCTTTCACCTTGATAGATCAATCCATCATTATATAGGTCTACAAAGACTTTACGAACCGCATGACTTAATCCTTCATCTAATGTAAATCTTTCACGACTATAGTCTAAAGATAATCCTAATTTAGCCCATTGGCTACGAATGGTAGAAGCATATTCTTCTTTCCACTCCCATGCTCTTTCTAAGAATTTTTCACGACCAATGTCATAGCGTGAAATGCCTTCTGATTTTAAACGAGCATCCACCTTTGCCTGTGTTGCGATACCCGCATGGTCCATACCTGCAACCCAGCATACATCGTATCCTTTTAATCTTTTATAACGACATAAAATATCTTGTAAAGTTGTATCCCATGCATGTCCCAAGTGTAGCTTTCCAGTTACGTTTGGTGGAGGGATCACAATACAATATGGGCGTT
>OLOM01000754.1_pt1 | contig 23985 bp, 13 predicted proteins | sample 1672531 | NCBI WGS metagenome assembly OLOM01 (sample SAMEA3136696, study PRJEB25190) | human gut metagenome | reverse complement strand
CAGCTTCCTTACGCCTGACCGCTCGGGTAACGGCTACGACAATGTGGCCAACGCGGGCAACTACGAGCCGGGCAAGCCGAAGTACTACGGCCGCTTCAACCAAGGCGTCGTCACCATCAATTTGGTCGATGTTGCGTGCTCCTCGCAGGGCGACGAGAAGAAGTTCTGGGAAATCTTCGACGAGCGCCTGGAGCTGTGCCACGAAGCCCTTATGTGCCGTCACAATCGTCTGAAGGGCACCCTTTCCGACGCGGCGCCTATTCTGTGGCAGTACGGCGCATTGGCGCGTCTGCCCAAGGGCGAGCCCATCGACAAGCTGCTCTACGGCGGCTATTCCACCATTTCGCTGGGATACGCGGGCCTGTATGAGTGCGTGAAGTACATGACCGGCCACAGCCACACCGAGGCGGAAGGCACGCCCTTCGCGCTCGAGGTCATGCAGCACATGAACGACAAGTGCACCGAGTGGAAAGAGGCGAGCAACATCGACTTCTCGCTGTACGGCACACCGCTCGAGTCCACGACGTACAAGTTCGCGAAATGCTTGCAGCGCCGTTTCGGCATTATCGAGGGCATTACCGACAAGGGCTACATCACGAACAGCTACCACGTGCATGTGTCCGAGGAAATCGATGCGTTCGACAAGCTGAAGTTCGAGAGCCAGTTCCAGCGCTTGAGCCCTGGCGGAGCTATCAGCTACGTCGAGGTGCCCAACATGCAAGACAACCTGAAGGCCGTTATTCGCGTGATGCAGTACATCTACGACAACATCATGTATGCCGAGCTGAATACCAAGAGCGATTACTGCCAGGTGTGCGGCTTTGATGGCGAAATCAAGATCGTTGAAGACGATGGCAAGCTCGTGTGGGAATGCCCGCATTGCGGCAACCGCGACCAGGAAAAGCTCAACGTTGCACGTCGCACCTGCGGCTATATTGGAACCCAGTTCTGGAACCAGGGTCGCACCGAAGAAATCCGCGATCGCGTGCTTCATCTGTAGCGTCTCGCCGCTTGAATAAACGAAGGGCCAGCCTCGGGGCTGGCCCTTCTTGCGTATTGCGGGAAATAAGGAGTCGCAGCGAGGGTCGGCCAATCTCATATGAATCGGTCGGCCCTCGCTGCGAAACGTGGCATTTATGCTGGGTTTTCGTGAATCATGATGTGCTTCACTTCTTCGAAGCTGGCCTCGACGGCATCATGCGCGGCTTCAGCAATTTCATGGGCCTCTATAAGCTTGAGCTGTCCATCGACGGCGATTTCGGCATCGACATACACGCGATTGCCGAACTTGCGCGTGCGTAGCGCATCGATGCGCACCACGCCCGGCACCTCCTCGATGCAACCCCCGATTTTGCGTTCGAATTCGCGATCGCACGGCGTGTCAGTCATATTGTTTAGGGCATCTTTCATCACGTCGTAGGCGACCTTCAAAATGATGACGCAAATCGCGAGGCTGGCAATGGCATCGCCCGCGGCAAAGCCCAACATGCTCGCGCCAATGCCCAAAAGCGCGCCGACTGACGAAATGGCGTCGGAGCGGTGGTGCCACGCGTCGGCCATAAAGGCGCTCGAATTCAGCACGCGTGCCCAATGGCGCGTATACCAGAACATGCCTTCTTTGACCACGATGGACAAGACGGCTGCCGCGAGCGCGACAATTGTCGGGGCGCTGGCCGAGGTGTATGACCGGGTGGCAATGGTTTCGATGCTCGAATACCCAATGGCGAGACCTGTGCCAGCCAAAATAAGGCCCAGCATGAGCGACGCCACGCATTCGAAGCGCTCATGGCCATAGGGATGGGTCGCGTCGGCGTCGCGCTCGGCCAGGCGCACGCCGATGAACGCGATTGCGGTGGCGAACACATCGGAAAGCGAATGGATGGCGTCGCTGATCATGGCCGTGGAATTGCCCATGATGCCTGCGATGAGCTTGATTGCCGAAAGTGCCACGTTTCCGCCTACGCCAACCGCGGCGACCTGTTTTGTGACGGCAGTCTTGTCGATGTTCGTTTGTCGCGACGAATCAGATTGCGTTGCTTGCGTCATGATGAACCTCCTGGTTGCGAACGTGTCGTTGCTCTTCGGGGGTCGTTTTCAATTGGGAGAAAAGAAAACGCGCCTGCGGGTCAGCTACTGTCCCGCAGGCGCGCGTGCGTCTGCTGCCAAATATGGCCCGGCTCCATGGCGATGCGCCACGGCCTGATCAGTTTGCGCTGTTGAGCTCGCCTCGTCGCTGCGCGATGGGCAATGCAGTGCAAAGAGCGCCTTTATTGTATGCGAGTGGCGGCTGGTTAGTCTCAAATAACTTGCAAATGTGACGAAAATGTGTCTGACCTGGAGATATGTGAATAGTTGAGCATATGTTCGTCACGGTTCGAGTATGGCCGTCTGTCGGTTTTCTGAGCTACTTGCAAAGCGATTTGCTAAGGTGTTGGCAAAACTTTCGTGCGCCTGGTGGCGCGTTCGTGCGGCTCCGATAGATTCCGCACGAGCCGAACAGCACTTAATGTGCTGTTCGTGCGAGCCAGGACTTGACCGAAGCGGAGACGCATGACCGCGCCACGAGGGGGCTTACCATGAACTACTCTGCCATCAAATATTTCGACATCGCGAATGGCGAAGGCGTTCGCACGTCGCTGTTCGTGTCGGGGTGCCGCAGGCATTGCCCGTATTGCTTTAACGGCGAGGCATGGCGCTTCGATGCGGGCGAGCCGTTTGACGAGGCGGTGCAGGCCAAGGTGATTGAAAGCCTGGGCGCGGTATTTTGTGATGGCCTCACGATTTTGGGTGGCGAGCCCATGGAGCCAGAAAACCAGGAAGGTTTGGTCGAATTCGTTGAGCGCGTGAAGCGCGAGGTTCCGAACAAAGCCATTTGGTGCTTTACGGGCGATACGCTCGACGAGCTTGAGCCTGGCGGCACCCATTTCACCGAGTTCACCAATCGTTTGCTCGATTGCGTCGACGTGTTGGTCGACGGGCCTTTCGAAAACGACTTGCACGACATTACGCTGCGCTTCCGCGGCTCGTCCAACCAGCGCGTCATCGATATGAACGCAACGCGCGAAGCGGCTCGCGCGGCTGGCGTGAAGCCGTCGCAGGCAGTGGCGTTGTGGCAGGATGAAGAAGTTTACGCCACGCATTCCATGAAGCGCGACGATGTGCCTGAGTATTTTCAGCATGGTTAGTGCGTTTCGCCTTGATGCATAGTTTGCCGTTTGCGACCAACCTGTGTATGACGCGTTCTTTATGGGTGTTGTTGGCAAAGCAATCGACGGTACCGAGCGCTACAATGGCTCAGTTGCATATTCCGTGCGAGAAAGGGCATTCATGGCTGCTTACGATTTTGAAGGCCACATCACCGACATTCCCGATTATCCCGAGCCGGGCGTCATTTTTAAAGACATCACGACGCTTTTGAAGGAGCCAGAAGGTTTCAAGGCAACCATTGACGCTATCGCCGATCATTTCAAAGATGCAGGCATTACCAAGGTTGTGGGCGCCGAGGCCCGCGGCTTCATGATTGGGGCCCCCGTTGCGTACAGCCTGGGTGCTGGCTTCGTACCTGCTCGCAAGCCCGGCAAGTTGCCGCGCGAGGTGCGCAGCGAAAGCTATGAGCTTGAATACGGAACCGACAGCCTCGAAATCCATACCGACGCGCTCGATGAAAACGATGTGGTGCTTATTGTTGACGACTTGGTTGCCACGGGTGGCACGGCGGTGGCGCAGGCCCACCTCATCGAGCAGTTCGGTGCAAAGCTTGCGGGCATGGGATTCCTCATGGAACTCGATTTCCTGAACCCCTGCGAGGCTATTGCTAAGGCGACCGATGCCGAGGTCTTCGCGCTCGTGCATGTGGATTAATTTCGCTGCTGTTTCTTAATGCGGCGCCTGAGCACCGCGCTTTTTGTTCCGACGACCTGCAGCAAGCATGGAAACCCGTGGAGGTATTCTCGAAAGATCCCATAAAAGTGTCGCATGGGTTACTATTAACCCCGTACAACTTATGACGTTCGCAAAGGCGAAAACGGGGGAGAAATGTTCGATAAACGCTTGCTTGCTATGGTGCCGGGCGCCGCAAAATACATACTCGCCAACGTGCTGTTCCAGTGGATAGCGCTCGTGTGCAACATCGCGTTGTTCATCGTGATTGGCTTATTTTTGCAGGCCACGTTCGAGGGCGCGGCTGACGCTGCCATGGCGATTGGCGTGCTTGCTGCTGCCGCGTTGGCTATTGCGGTGCGCATGGCATGCCAAACAGCGGCGCAGCGCATGGGGCAGCGCGCGGCCGCCAAGGCGAAATGCGCCATTCGCCAGCAGGTTTACGATAAGCTCGTCGCCCTTGGCCCCGCCTATAACGAAACTGTGGCAACGAGCGTTGCCGTGCAAGTGAGCGTCGAGGGCACCGAGCAGCTCGAGAGCTATTTCGGCCAGTATGTGCCCCAGCTGTTCTACGCCCTGATCGCACCCATTACGCTGTTCGTGGCGCTCGCGCCGCTGTCTCTTCCTGCCGCCGTGGCGCTGCTCGTATGCGTGCCGTTCATTCCAGCGTCTATCATGGTCGTGCAAAAAATCGCCCGCCGCACCATGCGCAATTATTGGGGCAGCTACTCCGATTTGGGCAGCATGTTTCTCGAGGCTATTCAGGGCCTCACTACATTGAAAATCTATTCGGCCGATGCCCAAAAGCATAAGGAGATGAACGAAGCTGCGGAAGGCTTCCGCAAAGCGACGATGCGCCTGCTTTCAATGCAGCTGAATTCGATTACCGTTATGGACCTGTTTGCGTTCGGTGGAGCGGCGATTGGCATCATCGCTGTGCTGTGGCAATTCTCGGCTGGCGCTGCGACGTTCGCGGCTGCATTCTCCATCGTGTTCTTATCAAGCGAGTTCTTCATTCCTATGCGTACCCTGGGCTCGTTTTTCCATACGGCCATGAATGGCATGGCCGCTGCCGAGAAAATGTACGCGATTCTCGACGCGCCCTTGCCCGTCGACGGCGCGCGTGCGGTCGACCCGCGCAGTGCAAACGTCGCATGCCGCGGCGTGGGCTATTCCTACGATGGGCAGCGCCAGGTGCTCGAGGGGGTTGATTTCGACGCGCCATGCGGCAGCTTTATTGGCGTAACGGGTGAAAGCGGATCGGGCAAATCGACGCTCGCCGGCATTTTGTCTGGCACGAACGCTCGTTATACGGGCGATATTCGCATCGGTGGCATCGATTTGCGTGACATTTCGGCCGAATCGTTGCGCGAGACTATTACGACAGTGCCGTTTTCGAGCTACGTGTTCAAGGGCACGCTGCGTTCGAACTTGCTGCTTGCCAAACCCGACGCGGCCGATAATGAACTTTGGGAGGCCCTCGAGAAATGCCGTCTCGCCGGTTTTGTGCGCGAGTCGGGCGGGCTCGATATGGAAATCGCTGCCGAAGGCGCGAATCTTTCGGGCGGCCAGCGTCAGCGGTTGGCGTTTGCGCGCGCTCTGTTGCACGATGCCCCCATCTACATCTTCGATGAAGCCACGAGCAATATCGATGCCGAAAGCGAGGCGGCCATTATTTCGGCCGCGCGCGAGCTGGCCGGCGCCCATACGGTCATCATGATTTCGCACCGGTTGTCGGCCCTTGAGCATGCTGATGCAATTTACGTGCTTGAACAGGGAAAACTTGCGCAACATGGCACGCACGCGCAGCTTCTTGCGCAAGGCGGCGCATATGCGAAGCTTTGGGAAAAGCAGTCCCAGCTTGAAGCCTTCGCGCATGGTGCCGCTCAGGAGGGCATCGAGGAATTCGATGCGTGCGAGGCCGATTCGCAGCTTCAGCCCGCGCAGCAGGATTCCCATCATGCGGGCGATGAGGCGGCTTCAAGGCCACCTCATCGCTCGAACTTCAGCATCATGGCGAGGCTTGTGGGCCTTACGCGCCCGCTTCTGCCCGTTATGGCGCTGGCGATTCTTTTGGGCGTGCTCGGTTTCGTTGCGGCGATTTTCCTTACGGTGTTTGCGGCGTATGGCCTGCTCGATGCCGCAGGCGTGTGGGCTGCGATTCCTGTGGGCGCGGCGTGCGTGGCGGTGGCGGTGTGCGGCGTGGTGCGCGGTCCGCTTCGCTACGGCGAGCAGCTGTGCAACCACTATCTCGCATTCAAGATTCTCGCGCTCGTGCGCGATAAGGTCTTCGGCAAAATGCGCACGCTCGCTCCGGCAAAGCTCGAGGGCCGCGACAAGGGCGATTTGGTTTCGCTCTTAACGAGCGACGTCGAACTGCTCGAGGTTTTCTATGCGCATACGCTTTCGCCTGCGGCCATCGCGCTTATCGTTTCGCTTGGCATGGTTGCGTTCGTTGCAACGCTTTCGCCGCTGCTGGCGCTCTATGTCGCATTCTCGTATGCGGTTGTGGGCATTGCGGTGCCGTGGGTTTCCTCGAAAGCGAGCGGTACGGGCGGGCGTGAAGTGCGTGACGCCATTGGCTCGATGAACGCCTTCGTGCTCGACAGCCTGCGCGGTTTGCGCGAAACCCTGCAATTTGGTCGCGCGGCCGATCGCGCGCAGGAATTGTCGAATCGCATGGATAGTCTCATTCGTGTTGAGGCACGCCTGAAGGGGCGCACGGCAATCGCCATGGCGGCGACGGGCGCTGCGGTATTGGCGCTCGATATGGGCATGCTGCTCGCGTCAATGCACCTGGTGAATTACGGCATGCTCGATTTCGGATGCGCCGTTGTGGCGTGCGCGGCGCTCATGTCGTCGTTCGGGCCGGTTATCGCAGTGGCGAATTTGGGCTCCACGTTGCAGCAAACGCTCGCTTCGGGCGCCCGCGTGCTCGACGTGCTCGATGAACATCCGCAAACCGAAGAAGTCGAAGGCGGCGTGGCGCTTGAGGGGTTTGAGGGCGCCGTTGCAAGCCATGTCGATTTCTCGTATGGAGATGCGAAGGTGCTCTCCGATGTCGAATTGCATGTTGAGCCTGGCCAAGTCGTGCAAATTGCCGGTCGTTCGGGTTCGGGCAAATCGACTTTGCTTAAACTCTTCATGCGCTTCTGGGATGTCGATCGCGGTGCAATCGAGGTGTCGGGGCGCGATATTCGCTGCGTGAACACTGCGAGTTTGCGCGAAGTCGAGGGCTTCATGACGCAGGAGACGCATTTGTTTGCCGGAACGGTGCGCGATAATTTGGCGTTTGCGAAGCCTGGCGCACGTGACGACGAGATTATGGCGGCGTGCGAAAAGGCGTCGATCGCCAATTTCGTGCGCAGGCTTCCTGAGGGGCTCGATACGCAGGTGGGCGAGCTGGGCGACGCCCTTTCGGGAGGCGAGCGCCAGCGATTGGGCCTTGCGCGCATGTTCTTGCACGATGCCCCGTTCGTTTTGCTCGATGAGCCTACGAGCAACCTCGACGCGCTCAACGAGGCTGCGGTGCTGCGCGCGCTTTCCGACAATCGTGCGGGCAAAACGGTGCTGCTCGTAAGCCATCGCCCAAGCGCCGCGGCCATCGCCGATGTGACGTACTCGGTGGAGCATGGTCGCGTTTCGTAAACAGTAAGTAACCATTTGCTAACAAAACGGCTCAGTGGTATAAAAGTCACCTAAGGGAAACTGTTAGGAAGGTACTTTTATGCCTCAGGAAGTTATGGGCGAGGCCGCGTCGGCGGGATGCGTATTGAATGAGGGCGCCTCGCATGCGAATGCGGCTGCGCCCTACTTGGTGACGCGTGGTCTTGTGAAAGGCTACGGCGAAGGCGCGGCGCGTATGGAAGTGCTGCGCGGCATCGACGTCGAAATCGCGCGCGGCGAGATTTGTGTGCTGCTCGGCCCCTCGGGTTCGGGCAAATCGACGTTTTTGAACCTTATCGGCGGCCTTGAAGCGGCCGATGGGGGCTCTATCGAAGTGGGCGGCACCGCCATCACGACCCTCGGCAAAAAAGCGCTTGGCGAATATCGCCGAAGCGAGCTTGGCTTCGTGTTCCAATTCTACAATCTGGTACCCGACCTTACGATTCGGGAGAATATCGAGGTCACGGCGCATCTTTCAAAAAACCCGCTCCCTATAGACGACCTTCTGAAGTCGCTGGGCCTCTATGGCCATCGCGCGAAATTCCCCCGACAGGTTTCGGGCGGCCAGCAGCAGCGTTGCGCCATCGGCCGCGCGCTTGTGAAAAACCCTGGTTTGCTTTTGTGCGATGAGCCCACAGGCGCGCTCGATTACAAAACGTCGAAGGAGATTCTCGCCCTTATGGAACAGGTGAATCGCGATTATGGCTGCACCATCGTGATCGTGACCCACAATGACGCCATCTCTCGCATGGCTAATCGCGTTTTGCGCCTTCGCGATGGCGTGCTCGTTGAAAACGAGATGAACGCCGCCCCCGTGTCTGCCGCAGAGCTTGTTTGGTAGGCCGTTATGAGTCCCCTGATCAAACGGCTTCCGCGCGAGCTTGTCCACAATATCGGGAAATACCTCGGCATATTCTTGCTCATGGCCGTGAGCATTGCGCTCACTTCGGGCTTCTTGCTCGCCGCCCATTCCATTTCGGTCATTATCGACGATATGCCCGAAACCTACGTTATTGAAGACGGTCGCTTCACCACGGCGTTCGAGGCAACCGATGAGCAACTCGATGCCGTGCGCGATGCTGCGTCCGATTCTGGCGGCATTGAGCTGTACAAGAACTATTCTTTCGATGCGAGCTTCGAGAAAACGCAGGGCGATAACGCCCGCAACTGCACGGTGCGCACGTTCGAGCATCGCACGCAGGTCGATTTGGCCGCGTATGCGCAAGGTGGCGAGCCCCAGGCAGCAGACGAAATCGCCATTGATCGTGTGTTTGCAACGAACAACGATGTATCCATGGGCGACACGGTCGCGCTCAACGGCGTTGAGTTCCGCGTGGTGGGCATTATGACGCTGGCCGACAACCAGGCTCTTTTCCAGAGCAATTCCGATTTCACAGTGAATACGCTTTCGTTTGGCGTGGCCGAAGTGTCGTCCGAGGGATTCAAGGCACTCGAGAATACGGGTTTTCTGCCGAGCTATACCTATTCATATCGCTTCGCCGACCGCGATCTTTCCGTGGCCGACCGTGTCGATATCGAAAAAGACATGGTGAGCGCGCTTTCTGACGCCCATGCGAACGTGACCGATTTGACCGACGTCGACTCAAACCAAGGCATTGGGTATGCCAAAGACGACGTGTCGGGCGACTCGGCGATGTGGACGACGCTGCTGTATATCATCATCGTGATTATGGCATTCGTGTTCGTCGTGCTCACGTCGGGCACGATTGAAGAAGAAAGCGCGATTATCGGCACGCTTTTGGCGAGTGGCTATCGGCGTCGCGAGCTGGTGGCGCATTATCTCGCGCTGCCGTGCATCGTGGGCATTGCCGCCGCGGCGGTGGGCAATGTGGTGGGCTTTACGCTCATGAGCGAGCCTATGCGCAATTTGTATTATGGGTCATACAGCCTGCCTCCGTATTATGCGACCTGGAGCTGGGGTGTTTTCTTCCAGACCACCGTTGTGCCTGTGACGGTTTTGGTTCTGGTTACGCTCGTCGGCTTGCTGCGCAAGATGGGCCACACACCCCTTCAATTCCTTCGCCACGAAACGAGCAAGGGCGGCGTGAAGCGTGGGTTCGCGCTGCCCGAGCATCTGAGCTTCACCGCGCGATTCCGCTTGCGCGTGTTTCTGCGCAATTTGGGCAACTTCGCCACGCTGTTCGTGGGCATTGGCTTTGCGAGCCTGCTGTTGTTGTTCTCGCTCGCGATTCTTCCCACGATGAGCCACTACGCCGAGAATTTGCACAATACCGTTGTTGCGCAGCACCAGTATTCGCTGAAGGCGCCGTTGGAGCTTGAGGGCACCAGTGACGAGCGCGAAGCGTGGAAAGCCGCCGATACGCTGCAGGGTGTGGAGGGCGCCCGGCTTTCGGCTCTTGAAAACGCTGCCGACGATGCTCAAGAAAAGGCTGATGCCTTGAAGGCGGCGGCGGAAGCGCTGCAGGTCGAGCCGACGCTTGAAGCCATGCAAAAGGCGCAAGATGCCCAGAGCGCTTTCGCAAAGTCGCAAGATGCGCTCAATAGCGAGCTCGATGGCGTTGCCGCCGATTTGGATGCGACGCGCGACGGCGTGGTCGATATGATCGACAAGGTGTCCGACCTCGACCTTGACGACGAAAACGCGCATCCGGTGAATACGGTCGACAACGGTGCCGGCGCAATCGCTCAGGCCGAGAAATTCGCCGTGTATTCGTTGCAATACGATCGCGGCGAAGGCAATGGCGAGGAAACAATCGCCGTGTATGGCGTGCAGGAGGGTTCGCGGTATTGGGCCGATATGGATTTTGGAAGCGGCAAGGCGGTCTTCGGCGGCGGCTTGGTTGACAAGTTCGGCTTCAAGCAGGGCGATGCAATCGATTTGTACGACAAGTACGAAGACAAGACGCATACGCTCACGTTCACGGGCGACGATGGCACGTGGGGCACGAAGTCGACCATGAACATTTATATGAGCCTGGACGATTTCAATGCGATGTTCGGCAACGATGCGGCCTATTTCAACGGGTACGTTTCCGACGAGCCGCTCACGCTCGATTCCCGCTATGTGGCGAGCGATCTTACGCCTTCCGACATGGATGCCATTGGCGAGCAGTTCACGGGCATGATGGACGATATGATTGGAATGCTCGTGGGCATGTCGGTGTTCATCTTCCTCGTATTCATGTATTTGCTCACGAAGTCGGTCGTCGACCACAGCGCGCGCTCCATCAGCTATATGAAGGTGTTCGGCTATCGCGACAGGGAAGTGAGCAAGCTCTACGTGCGCTCGATTACCTGGTGCGTGGTGGTATCGCTCATCGTGTGCCAGCCGCTCATCATCGCATCGCTCACGGCGATATTCAAGGCAATGCTGCTCTCGTACAGCGGCAACATCGAGATTTACGTGCCTCTGGCATGCATTCTTGAGGTCATCGCCACGGGGTTCGCAACCTATCTTGTGGTGGCGCTTCTGCATGTGCGCCATATTAAGAAAGTGCCGCTTGCGCTCGCGTTGAAAAATACGGAATAGCGAAAGTGTCTGGCGTGTAGGCGCTTTGGGAAGGGTCGCGAGAGTGGCCCTTTCTGCGTTAAAATAGCCGATACCCCAACGGCGGTTTGTGTGCCGGGCAGTGCCTTCCTCAAGAAGGGAGGTGATGCCCTATGACCGATTTTTTTCACAGAGGTGGCGAACCTCGCGACTGCGCTTGTCGCTCTGGCGACGGCGATAATCGGGCTATCCGTGGCACGTGAGCAGCGCCCAAAGCGTAAAAAGAAAGGCCACCGCCGATAGGGGGGTGACCTTCTTCAAACAATGGCGGCATTGCCTGGATTCCACCCGCAGGCTCGCCGTTGGGCCCATTTTATCACCGCATTTTTCTTTTGCCAACTTGATTGGCATGAAAGGCCTGCCATGCCAGACGCTCATCCCGAAGATCTTACCGAAGTCGTTGAGGCCGACGAAATCGCAGCCGCTGCCCATGGCGAGCTCGGCCGCATCGCCAATAGGCTCTATGACGAAGATGCCTCTACCGAAGAGTCGTTCATGGCGTTCATGGAATGGTGCGAGTCGCGCGGCATTGAGCTGTGGCCGCACCAAGAGGAAGCCCTCATGGATATCATGGTGGGCGATCATGTGATTCTGGGCACGCCGACGGGCAGCGGCAAATCGCTCGTGGCGCTCGGCATGCATTTCATGGCTATGTGTTTCGGCGAGCGTTCCTATTACACAGCGCCTATCAAGGCGCTCGTGAGCGAGAAATTCTTCAACTTGGTCGAATTGCTTGGCCGCGATAATGTGGGCATGATCACCGGCGACGTGCATATCAACGTCGACGCGCCCGTGATTTGCTGCACGGCCGAGATTCTCGCGAACCTCGCGCTTCGCGAGGGGGCCGCCGCCCAAGTGCATTCAGTGGCGGCCGACGAGTTCCATTATTTCAGCGATTTCGACCGTGGTTGGGCATGGCAGGTGCCGTTGCTCACGCTTCCGAAAACGCAGTTTCTGCTGATGAGCGCCACGCTTGGCGATGTTGACGAAATTGCCGCGACGCTGCAGCGCCAAACGGGCAACACGGTGAGCCGCGTGATGAACGCCCCGCGCCCCGTGCCGCTTTCCTATGAATATGTGAAAACGCCAATCGAGGCCACGGTCGAGCTCGCTTTGCGTGCTGGCGAGGGCCCCATGTATTTGGTGCATTTCTCCCAAGACGCCGCGCTTTCCACTGCGAGCGCGCTTGCGAGCTACGGCGTTGCCACCAAGGCGCAGCGCGAGGCGGTCAAGGAGGCCATGAAGGGCACGGCGTTTACCACCGCGTTCGGCAAAACGCTCAAGCGCCTGCTCGGTTTCGGCGTGGGCGTGCACCATGCGGGCATGCTGCCGCGCTATCGCCTGCTTGTTGAAAAGCTCGCCCAGCAGGGCCTTCTGCCGGTGATTTGTGGCACCGACACGTTGGGCGTGGGCATCAACGTGCCCATCCATACTGTGGTTTTCACGCAGCTCACGAAATTCGACGGCTACAAAATGCGCCGCCTTCGTTCGCGCGAGTTCCATCAAATCGCCGGTCGCGCGGGCCGTTCGGGCTTCGATAGCGAAGGCCGCGTGCTTGCCGAGGCACCCGAGCATGAAATCGAGAACTACAAAGCCATGGTGAAGGCCGGCGGCGACGAGAAGAAGCTGCGCCGTATCAAGAAGAAGAAAGCGCCCGAGGGCTTCGTGAATTGGAGCGAGCAGACCTTCGACCACCTCATTGAATCGCAGCCCGAAAAGCTCACGCCGCGTTTGCGCATCACCCATTCCATGGTGCTTTCGGTGGTGGAGCAGGGCGGCGACGCACGCGCTCGCGTCGAAGCGCTCATCGACGACTCCATGCAGACGCCTGAGGAAAAAATCAAGCTCTCGCAGCGCGCCGATGAAGTGTTCGCTACGCTCATCGATGCCGACGTGGTAGAGCGCAGCGAGGCCGAAGATGGCGGCACCGAATACGTGCTCACGATGGACCTGCCCGACGATTTCGCGCTTGACCAGCCTCTTTCGCCGTTCTTGCTCGCGGCGCTCGAGCTGCTTGACCCTGAAAGCGAAACCTATGCGCTCGATGCGGTTTCCATGGTTGAAGCGACGCTCGAAAACCCGCGCCAGGTGCTGCGCGCGCAGGAACGCAAGGCGCGCGATAAGGCTATGGCCGAAATGAAGATGGACGGTGTCGATTACGATGAGCGCGTGGAGCGCATCGCCGAGGTCACCTATCCCAAGCCGCTCGAGGATTTGCTCAATTCCGCCTTCGCGCAGTATTGCGAGAAGGTTCCGTGGGCTCGCGACTTCGAGTTGAGCCCCAAATCGGTTCTGCGAGACATGCTCGAAACGGCGAGCGACTTCAAGGGCTATATCCAGCGCTTGGGAATCGCGCGTTTCGAGGGCATTCTGCTTCGCTATTTGGCCGAGGCCTTCCGTGCGCTCGATCGTACGGTGCCCATCGATAAGCGCGACGAGCAGATGAAAGACATCATCGCCTGGCTTGGACTCGTGGTGAGCTCGATCGATTCGAGTTTGGTGGACGAATGGGCCAATGCGGGCGCATCGCTTGACGCGGCTCCGCCCGAGGCGCAAACCGATGCCGTGGTGCGCGACAGGCGCGGCCTTACCGTGCTCGTGCGCAACGCTCTCATCTCGCGCGTGCGTTTAGCTTCGCTTGGCCGCGTGGCCGACTTGGGCGAGATGGATGCCGACTGGGGCTTTGGCGAGCGCGCTTGGCAGGCGGCCCTTGATGAATACTTCGCCCAGCACGAAGAAATCGTGCTCGATGCCGATGCCCGTTCGAAGAAATACCTGGTTATTGACGAATCCGATGAAGAAACAGCCCATGTGTGGCGTGTGCGCCAAATTTTCCGCGACGAGTCGGACGATCGCGACTTCAGCATAAGCGCCGATGTTGATCTCGATGCGACCCAGATGGGCGATGGCGTGGTGTTCGCGAATTATCGCGTTGGCTTCATCGATGAACAGTAAAGGCGCCAAGGGGAATTCATGCAACAATCGACCACACGCCGCACGCTGCATTACTACTGGCAGGTAACGCGCAAGCATAAGGGCCTGTTTTGGGGCCTTATCGTATCGACGTTTCTTTTCGTGGCGTTGCTTTCGTATGGCAACCCGTACGTTATGAGCCTCGTCGTCGACCGCGTGAGCGAGGGCGGCGTGGGCCCCGATGAGGTGTTTTCCGCCTATGGGCCTTATATCGTGGCGCTCATCGCGATCAACGTTTTTGGCCAGGCCGCAAGCAAGTTCCAAGACTACACGCTGTATAAGCTGGAAATCGCAGCCGCGTATGATTTGGCAACGATGAGCTTTGATGCGCTGTGCAACCAGTCCATGAGCTTTCATTCCAATCGCTTCGGCGGAACGCTTGTGAGCCAAACGTCGAAATTCATGAGCGCCTACCAGCAGATTATCGAGACCATCATGTTCCCGTTTCTGCCGGTTATGTGCTCGGTCATTTTTACGTGCGGCATTTTGGCGCCGCGCGTGCCGGTGTATGTGGCTATTCTCATGGCGCTGCTCGCGGTGTATGCCACGGTTTCGTACATCATGTACAAACGCATTCTGTCGCTTAATGAGAAGGCGGCGAGCGCCCAAAACCAGTTGTCGGGCGAGCTGTCCGACTCGGTATCGAACATCCTTGCCGTGAAAACGTATGGGCGCGAAGACTATGAGCGCGGGCTGTTCGATGCAGCGAACAGGGAAGTGGTCGCGCGCGATTCGAAGCGCATGTGGGCCTCGCTTACGCGCGGCATTATCACGGCATCGATTACCGTGGTCATTATGAGCGTGGTGGCCGTGTTCATCGCGGGTGGCAATGCGTGGTATGGCATCACGCCGGGCACGCTTGTGATGATGTTCACCTATACCTATACGGTCACAAACCAGTTCAATTTCATCAACAACGGTCTGCAGCGTTTCAATCGCGCGTTCGGCGATGCGAGCGGCATGACGGCCACGCTCGACGAGCCGCGACTGGTGGCCGATGTTGCCGGCGCGCCCGATTTGCAGGTGCGTGAGGGTGCGATCGATTTCGAGGGCATTGGCTTTTCGTATGGCGACGGCGATGCGAAAACGCAGGTGTTCGACGATTTCGAACTGCATATACCAGCAGGCCAGCGCGTTGGCCTTGTAGGTCTTTCCGGCGCGGGCAAAACCACGCTCACGAAGCTTTTGCTGCGCTTGTCCGACATTCAGCAGGGGTGCATTCTTCTTGATGGGCAAAACATCGCCCAATGCACGCAGCAGTCGCTGCGTCGCCAAATCGCCTATGTGCCGCAGGAATCGCTGCTGTTCCATCGCAGCGTTGCCGAGAATATCTCGTATGGCAAGCCCGGCGCCAGCATGGATGAGATTCGCGAAGCGGCGGCGCGTGCGAACGCGCTGGAATTCATCGAGCGCCTGCCTCAGGGCTTCGAAACCCAGGTTGGCGAGCGCGGCGTGAAGCTTTCGGGCGGCCAACGCCAACGCATCGCCATTGCGCGTGCCATTCTGGCCGATTGTCCCGTGCTCGTGCTCGATGAGGCGACGAGTGCGCTCGATTCTGAAAGCGAAGCGCTCGTGCAAGATGCGCTCGCCACGCTCATGAAAGGGCGCACGTGCATCGTGGTGGCGCATCGCCTCTCAACGGTGGCGAGTCTCGACCGCATCGTCGTGCTCGATTCAGGCAAGGTTGCCGAAGACGGTCCGCATGAGCAGCTTATCGCCGCCGGTGGCGAATACGCCAACTTATGGAATAGGCAGACCGGCGCTTATTTGGAGTAGCGCTATCGGCCAACGTCGCTAAGAGGTCAGGCGGCTTCTTCGGTTCCCAATTATTGCCTGCGAGAACCTGTTAAATGCTCCGAGCATTTAACAGGTTAAGGCGCGCCAAGACTGCCGGCTTTAGCTTCGGCTCCCGCAGAAAATACAGGGAGGGCCCGGATGAGAGGCTCTCCAACGCCGTCTGCGCTCAAATGTGCTTTTAATTTCAAAATTAAGCGCAGCCAGGTGAGCGCATAGCGTAGCTCCGAAGGAGCGCAGCGGTAGCGAACCGTGGCCTTGGAGAGCCTCCCATCCGGGCCCTCCCGAATAGATCGAACTTACTTCTTCAAAAGCGGCGTAATTTCTCCGCGGCACAGAATCTGAACCGAGCGAGTCGCGCGTGAAACGGTGGTATACAGGCGGTTTTTCGCCACGCGGTCATCGGCGGGGAATACGCGTGCGCTCGCGTCGGGTACGATCACGTGGTCGAATTCCAGGCCTTTTGCCAGTTGCAGCGTGATAATCATGGCGCCGTTCGTGGGCAGCTCGGCTGCTGTTTCCATATCGACCAAGCCATCGGCAGCATCGCCCAAGAACCCGCGCAGGCGCTTGGCCTCGTGCTTCCATGGAACCACGATGGCCGTAAGCCCGTCGTTTTCCTTCGCGTGCGCAACGGCTTCGCGCAATGCGGCGGCGTATTCGTCGTCGTTGCCGTAGCAATCGACGCGCACGGGTTCGCTTGCGCGTTGCACCGACGAGATTTTCGCGCGCTGCTCGGCAGGCAAAAGACCTGCGAAAATCTCGGTGATTTCAGGCGAGGAGCGGTAGCTCGTAAGCAGGCTGCAGGTTGAAATGCCGCCGCGCAGACGCGTGAATACTTCGCGCACCTCGGCAAACGACGCCGTGTTGGGGTTGATTGCCTGGTTTTCGTCGCCAAGGAGCATGAAATGCGCGCGACGGAAGAAACGCGCGAGCACGGCGAGCTGGGCCGCCGAATAATCTTGCACCTCGTCGATCATCACGTATTTCGCGTAGGCGTCGCCCAGGCCGGTGATGGCCATCTTCAAATAGAGCCATTCCAGCGCCGAGAGGCTCTTTTCCCCCAAAAGGCGCATGCCAATGCGATCGATGCGCAACCACGCGTCGTCTCGCACTGCGCGGAATGCTCCCTGGTAGCGGTCTTGCAGAAGGCGCAACGCGAAATCGCGCGCTTCCTTTTCGTCGACGGGCGCATAGGGCTCGCCGAACTGGGAAAGCTGCTCGTTGAGCGTCATGCCCTCGAGCTCTTCAAGCACGGCAGAGCCCGACGCGAGCTGCTTCACGCGCGCCTCAAGGGCGTCTTCCAAATCTTCGCGCATGAGCGTGGCGCGGTGCGGACCGGCGGGAACGTTGCGGTATTTCGCATTCACCTTGCGAATCTGGTTGATGCCCAGAAGTTTCACGTTGCCATGGTGCAGCTCGCGGAAGTCATCGTCTTCGAATTCGAGGTTCGCGATCGCTTCGTCAATGCGCCATAAGGCGCCGACGGGCACGCTCTTCTTCTCGGCAGCCTTGTCAATCGGCATCACGCGGCTCGCGAATTCTGCCCACGTGAGCGTTTCGGGATTGCGTTCTCCCATATCAGGAAGTACGTTCTCGATATATGTGCGGAAAATTGGGTTCGGCGTAATAAGGAACACTTCGCTCGGGTCGAGCTCGGTGCGATTTTGGTAGAACAGGTATGCGATGCGCTGCAGAAGCACGCTCGTCTTGCCGCTGCCCGCAATGCCTGCCACCAAAAGCGCGGGAACGTCTTCGTGGCGCACGACTTCATTTTGCTCGCGCTGGATGGTGGCGGTAATGGCCTTCATTTGCGCGGTGCGCTGATGCGAAAGCGATTCGAGCAGAAGCGCGTCCTGGATGGCGACGGTGGTGTCGAAGTAGGCGTGGAGCGTGTCGGCTTCGATGTCGAACTGGCGTCGGCACGCGAGGTCAACATGAATGGTTCGCCCGTTTGCCACATAGCTCGTGGCCCCGTTGCTCTGGTTGTAATAGGTTTCGGCTACAGGGCTTCGCCAGTCAACGACGAGACGCTTGTAGTTGTCGTCGGAAATGCCGGCGGCGCCGATGTAGAGCTCCTTGGGCGGCTGGCCGGGCTTGAATTGCAGCGCGACTTTCGCGAAGTACGGCTGGCGCAAAAGCAGGCGGCAGCGCGCCAATTTGTCAGCGGTCACTTCCTGCTGCGCGTTGTACGAATCGATGACGCTGTTCACGGCGCCGTACGACGCGTAGGTTTCGCTCGTTTCGGTATCGCTCGTGAAGTCGTTCGAGATTTCGGAAAGCAAATCGAGCTTATCGCGTGCGGCTGCGGCGCTCGTGGCTTCCATTTTGCGCACGAGTTCGCCGCGCATCTTTTCCAGCTCGGCGTATACCTCGGAAAGATGCGCCTGTTCGGTGGCGAAAACGGGGTCGTCGGGCGAGGTGCCGAACGCCTGGGCGTCTTCGGCTGCGGTGTTTTCTTGCATAGCGGCTCCTAGCATTCGCGGGCCAAAATTCGGACAAACTAGTTTACCCGCATTTCAGCCCACAAGCCAACGGCGTGCCTTGTCGTAAAGAAATCACCATGCATTCGGGCTCTCAAAAGCGCCGCGCGGCCATGGCCATGCTATCCGCGTTTCGAGCCCTGCCTGCGAATGCCGCCTTTGTGCCCGCAGGCCTTGTTAGGGCCAATGCCCTTCGCGGAAGGCGCCTTCGAACCTGCGCATCGTGCTGCTTGCATGGCAGCTTTGCGCGCAAGCGCCGCTTCGAACGCCTTGGTGGAAGAAGGACGTGCCATTATTTCTCGAGCCAATCGATAATGTCGTCAGGGATGGTGAAAACATCACAGAATGTGCGCCAATCACAGGAATTGAGACCCGTTTCGCACGAGAGGTCGAGCATTTCCACGAGCGGTTTGAAGTAGCCGTCAACGTCGAGCAGAGCGCAGGTGGCCTTCAGTTCGCCAGCCTTGATTTGCGACATCACGCTGAAGAACTCTTCGAACGTGCCAAGGCCTCCCGGCAGCGTGACGAAGGCGTCGGACATGCTCACCATGTGCTTGATGCGCGTGGAAAGGTCGGGTTCCTCCACGTTTTCGATGCCTTCGACAATGGCGCGCCCCTTGGCGGTGAGGCCCGTGGTGGTCACGCCGAACACGCGCCCACCTGCAGCGACGGCGGCATTCGCGACATCGCCCATGAGACCCTTGTCGTAACCTCCGAACACGAGCTCGTGGCCGCGCGCGGCGATGGTTTCGCCGAGAGCCTTTGCTGCATCGACATATTTCGCGTCAAGGTTGTCGGAAGAGGAACAGAACACGCAAATTTTCATAGTGCGCCTTTCGATTCTCGAGGTGTTTCTTCCATGCTAGCGCAATTGTCCGGGTTCTCCAAAAACACGGCAACGTCGTTTCCGGCCTTTGCGGAATGTGGCTTTCGAACCGAAGCTACCGTACAGTCGCGTCGTGACTTTCGCGAAAAATCATCTTGAATCGAACATTTATTCGCTTTAGAATAACGAAAAGATGTTCGATTTTGCGGAAGGGGCGCGGTGGATACAACGGCAAAACTCGCATTGCTCGCTGATGCTGCGAAATACGACGTCGCCTGTACGTCGAGCGGCATTGATCGCGATGCGCACATGGGCGCCCTTGGCAACGCGACGGCGGCGGGCATATGCCATAGCTTTTCAGCCGACGGGCGCTGCATCACACTTTTAAAGGTACTGTTCACCAACGTGTGCGTTTTCGATTGCGCCTATTGTGCGAGCCGCTGCTCCAACGATGTTCCGCGCGCTTCTTTTCGGCCGCGTGAATTGGCCGACCTCACCATGGAGTTCTACCGGCGCAATTACATCGAGGGCCTGTTTCTTTCGAGCGGGGTTTTGAAGAGCCCCGATTACACGACGGAGCGCATTATCGAATGTTTGCGCATCCTTCGTGAGGAATATGGCTTTCGCGGCTACATTCATGCGAAGGCGGTTCCGGGAACGTCGTCCGATTTGCTGGCAACGCTCGGGCTTCTCGCCGATAGAATCAGCGTGAATATGGAGCTGCCGTCGAGCGAAAGCCTTGCGCTTTTGTGCCCGAATAAAACGCGCGATTCCATCGTTGCGCCCATGCGCCAAATTCGCGAGGGCATCGCCGAAGATCGCGATACGCGGGCGCTTATGCGGCGCGATGCGTGTTATATGGCGCAGCGGCGTCCTGCCCGAAAAACGCGCGCATTCGCGCCGGCGGGGCAAAGCACGCAAATGATCATCGGCGCAACCCCCGAAACCGATTTTCAAATACTGAACCTCTCCTCGTCGCTCTATAAAACGATGCATATGAAGCGCGTGTTCTTCTCGGCGTATTTGTCGGTAAACGAAGACGGTCGGCTGCCGCAGGGAAATGCCGTGCAGCTCGATAGGGAGCACAGGCTTTATCAGGCCGATTGGCTTATGCGCTTCTATAAGTTCGACGCGTCGGAGCTCATCGATGAGGGCCAGCCGTTTCTTGCCACCGACATCGATCCGAAAGCGAACTGGGCTATCAACCACCTCGATAGGTTTCCCATCGAGGTGAACACTGCGCCTTATGAGGAACTTTTGCGCGTGCCTGGCATTGGGGTGCGCGGGGCGAAGGCGATTGTGGGTGCGAGGCGCGCCACGGCGCTCGGTGAAGCCGAGCTTCGCAAGCTCGGCGTGGCATACAAGCGGGCTCGGTTTTTCATTACGTGTCGGGGTCGCTATCAGGGCCATGGCACGCGCTTTGACAAAGAGAGCTTGCATGCTCAGCTCGCAGCGCCCATTCAAGCGGGGTCGCATGGCCGTCGGTCGGGCAAAGTGCTCGCAGGGCAAATGAGCCTTTTCAATGATGGAGGCTAGGCGCTTCAGCGAATATTTTTAGCTACTATAGGGCGCAGGTGAAAATGCCTCAGCGCGCGCATGCGTTGGGGCTTTCGTAGAGGAGGAAACGGTATGTCGAAAAAAGGGTTCGATGGTCTTATGCGCCGCTCGTGCACATCGGTTCTCGTGGGCCGCGCCGCAACGCGCGACGGCTCTATTCTCATTGCCCGCAACGAAGACAACACCACGCCTGCTGCGCCGAAATCGCTTCGCATGGTGCCAGCGGGCGAACGTGATGGCGTCGAGCTTGTATCGGGCGCGAACGGGTTTGCTATCACGTTGCCTGAAGGGGGCCTTCGCTATTCCGCCATGCCCGACGTTACGCCCGAGGAAGGGCTTTTCGAAGAGGCCGGCGTGAATGCTGCCCATGTTGCGATGTCGGCTACCGAAAGCGCGCTGGCAAACGATCGCGTTCTGGCATTCGACCCCTATGTGGAAAATGGCCTTGCCGAAGATGCTATGCTCACCGTTGTGCTGCCTTACGTGAAAACGGCACGCGAAGGCGTGAAGCGTTTGGGCGAAATCGTGGCTGCGCATGGCTCCGCCGAAAGCAACGGCGTGTTGTTCGCCGACCATCTGGAAGCGTGGTATATGGAAATCGCCACGGGCCATCATTGGGTTGCTCAGCGCATTCCCGACGATTGCGTTGCCGTGGTCGCGAATCAGCTCTCGATCCAGGAAGTCGATTTCGAAAGCGACTCATTCATGTATTCAGAGGGAATTCGCGAATTCGTCGAGGAGCATGCACTTAATAGCGCCTTAGGCGGCGGTGGGGAGCATCCGTTCAACTTCCGTGAGATTTTCGGCACCAGCTCCGATGGCGACAGGCGTTACAACACGCCACGCGTATGGGATGGCTTGCGTTTGCTTGCTCCCGAAATTGCGAAAGAACATACGGTGGTCGATAGCGATTTGCCGTTCGTTTTCCGGCCCAACCGCCTGCTTGGAGTTGAAGATGTGGCGGCGGTGCTTTCGAGCCATTTCGACGAAACCGAATTCGACCCCATTGGCACCGCTGGCGACGAATTCTCGCGCAAACGCTATCGCGCTATCGCGCTCTCGCGTACGCAGGAATCGCATGTGCTCCAAATCGAAGGCGTGTTTGGGCTTTCTGCCGAGCAGTGCGCGCAGGCTGCGCTTAAAGGCGAACTCGCATCTCCCATTTGTTGGGTCGCGCTGGGCACGCCGTGCTTCTCGCCTTATATGCCCCTGTTCTGCGACGCCCACATGTGGCCGGCGTGCTTTGACGATGCAGCGCCTAAACCCGATTTGAGCCATCCATATTGGGTGTTCCGCTCGCTTCAGGCGGCAAGCGATGCGCGTTTTGCGATCACGCAGGTGCGTTCGGGCGACTACAAAAGCGAGCAGTGGCAAAAAGCCTTGCGGCATGCGCAGCACGTGCATCGCGAGGCACTGGCGGCTCCCGCCGAAGAACGCGCGGCGGTATACGAAAAGGGCAACGGCGAGCTTGCTTCGTGGGCTGTCGCCGATGCTCAAAAGCACCTTGCGACGCTTCTGCTCGACCTGTCGATCGCCTCACCGCTCACGTTTAAGATGAACCCGAATTTGTAGCATGGTCCCCAGCGGCCAATGATGGCTGTTGGGGTTTGCGCATGGTGCGGTTTGCCGTGCTGCGGCAGGGCGCGAAGCGCGCTTATCGCTCAAGAAAGAAGGATTGCCGCCGATGGACGACCTTGAGCTTGCCTACGTGCATGATGGTTCGCTTGAAGGGCTGCTCACGGCGGTCTTTCTCGCCTTTGAACGGAAGGAATACCCTTCTGACATATCGGCTTCGTGCCGCTTTATGCCCAGGCTCGGGCAGCGAATCGTTGAGGTCGAGACGAATATGGAACGGGCGTGGCGCGTGCGTGCGGGAATTATTCGCGTATGCGGCATGGAGACATATCAATGCGTGGTTGCCGCCTCGCTTTCCGATGAACCCGATGCGGGCTCATCGATTCTTTCCTTCGTTCGATACGCCATGAAGCGCGGCCCTCGCGCACGATTCGACAAAGCTGCGCCCGATGCCGAGCGTTTCGCGGAAATTGTTCGATCGGTCAGAAACGAGCGTCATTACTGGGTGCAATTCATGCGTTTCTCGAAAACGCGCGATGGCGTGTATGTGGCGGTATGCAATCCCAAGGCGAGCGTCGTGCCGCTGCTTATGGGGTGGTTCTCGGCCCGGTTCAACACGCAGCCGTTCATCGTGTTCGATGAAGTTCACCATGTTGCCGGCGTTTCTCACAACGGAGAATGGCAGCTCGTTCGCTCTCCCGATTTCGTTGTGCCGCCCGCTGCTGTCGATGATGCCTTCTATGAGCAGGCTTGGAAAACGTTCTACGACAGCGTTGCAATCGATGCGCGCTACAACCCCGAGCTGCGTCGCAGCTTTATGCCGAAGCGCCTCTGGAAGAACATCGTCGAATTGAGCGATGTGTCACTTGGGGGTTCGGGAATAAAAGAAGAGCGCCGCCCGCTGCCTAAGCAGCGAAACGGCGCTCTGAAAGGAAGTGCGGCCGGTGGCCTTCTGAACCAATAGGCGCGTTTCTATTTCATGCCGGTTTGGCTCATTTCCTCAACGTCAACCGAAATGGTGTGGGCGATGGGCTTCCAGCTGGCTTTTTTCACCAACGCGACCAACGCGATGGGGATGTAGGTGAGCTGGAAAATGGGGAAGGTGAACAGGTAACCGATCTTCTTCGCCGTGGTGGAATGGATGTTGTCCCATTCGGTAAAGGTAGTAAGCACGCCGAAGATGAACATGAACAGCATGAAGTTAAACAGGCAGAAGAACATCGACGATAAAGCCGAGGTGATCATGGTGCCTGCCGATATTACGCCGAATATCGCGAGCAACGCGATGGTGCCGTTGAAGCCGATGGAAATAATCGTGAGCAGCATGGCGGGCGCGATGGTCATGAGCATGTCGTAGCACGCAAAGCGCTTGCCCTTCGGATTGGTGAAAATGCCCTTGAACAGCTTGCCGGCATAGTGCCAAAACACCTGATAGAAGCCTTTTGCCCAACGGAAGCGCTGGTTCCAGGAGTCGATGAAAGTAATGGGTTGTTCGTCATAGAGCATGGCGGTGGGGCAATAGGCGATACGACGGCCTTCAATAATGGAGCTTGCGGAAAACTCGATATCTTCCGTGAGCAGGTGCCATTTCCAGCCGCCGCTTTCTTTGAGCACATGGGCGGCAATGAAGAAGCCCGTTCCCGAAATAGCGCAGCTCGTGTTGAGCGTGAGGCGCGCCTGGTTCAAAAACTTGGCCTCGCGCA
>OLOM01000739.1_pt1 | contig 24242 bp, 27 predicted proteins | sample 1672531 | NCBI WGS metagenome assembly OLOM01 (sample SAMEA3136696, study PRJEB25190) | human gut metagenome | reverse complement strand
AACGTTTCGCAGCAGGGGCGTTGTCGTTACAGGCGGTGTTTGTCGCCCCATTCGCACATACCGTCGAGAATGGGGATAAGGGAGCGACCGCGTTCCGTGAGAGAATATTCGACTTTCGGCGGGATCTGTGGATATTCTTCGCGGTGCACGAGCTGGTCGGCTTCCAGCTCTTTGAGGGTGGTGCTGAGGGTTTTGTAGGAGATATTGCCGATATAGCGTTTCATTTCGTTGAAGCGAACAACGCCGAACTCCATCAGCGTGTAGAGGACGGTCATTTTGTATTTGCCGTTGATGAGCGACAGCGTGTAGTGAAATCCTGTCGTTTCCAGTGATTCTGCAGAGATACAGCGCTCTTTGTCCATGTTTGACGCTCTCCTTTCGGTAAGTATATAACGTAAATGTGCGTACTTGTATTTTATCCTGCGCTTTTTATAATCATAGTATAGATAGGAAACAAAGTCAAATTGTCACAGAATATGGAGGAAATCATCATGCCAAAGAAAATTGTGATCTTAAACGGCAGCCCACGCAAAAACGGCAACACGTCGGCGCTCGTACAGGCGTTTCGCGAGGGCGCGGAAAGCGCTGGACATACGGTGACGGAATTTCATCTGGCAAGCATGGACATCCATCCTTGCAAAGGCTGCTGGGGCGGCGGCAAAGATTCGGCGCATCCTTGCGTGCAGCGTGACGACATGGAGCAAATTTATCCTGCCTACAAAGAAGCGGACATTGTCGTTCTGGCCAGCCCGCTCTATTATTGGACGATCAGCGGCCAACTCAAGATGACCTTCGACCGTCTCTTTGCAGTCGCGGAAGAGAGCGCTGACTACGCCAATCCGATCAAGGAGAGCGTGCTTTTGATGGCGGCAGAAGGCAACGGCTTTGAGGAAAGTGAATATTGGTACGATCGCCTGATGAACCATCTTGGCTGGACGAGCCTGGGAAAAATTCTTTGTGGAGGCGTTGTCAAGCCGGGAGACATTCAGGGGAATGCCAAGCTCGAGGAAGCGCGGGCGTTGGGCGCGCAGATCGGCTAAGATGCAAAGGACCAGAACGATCTGAGAAAGGATCGCTCTGGTCCTGTTTTTTATGCGAGCAAACTCCAGAGGCTGTAGCCAAACGCGAGGACGACGGCGGCGCGGAAGAAAATTTTCGTTTGCACGAAGCGCAGCGGGATGAGGTTGAGGGCGATGATCACGAGGGCGACGGGATAGATGAGGCTGAGGATCGGCGACGAAAAGCTGATGATGGCGTCGAGGCCGATGATGGAGATGAGAAAGCTCCAGACGGTGAAGACGACCAGCCAGCGATCGAAGCTGAGGGCACGGAAATTCTCCGAGAAATATTCGGCGCAGCTGGCGAGCAGGCCGACGCAGACGTTGAAGCAGGCGAGGAAAAAGATCGCAGCGAGCACGATCGGTCCGAGCCGCCCGAAGAAAACGCCGCAGAGGGCGCTGAGGATGTCCGTGCCGTTGCCGGCGGTTTCCACAGCGGAGCGGCTGTCGGCGCCCATGAAGGCGAGGATGCCGTAGATGAGCGCGAGCACGGTGCCGGCGATGAAGCCGGCGCGGATGGTGGTGGTGGCGACAAGCTTGTTATCTGTGACGCCGAGGGCGCGGATGTTGAGGGCGATGACAATGCCGAAGACCATGGCGGCGAGGGTGTCCATCGTCTGGTAGCCGTCGACAAATCCTGCCGCCAGTGCGCCGGTAGCGTAGCGTTCTGTTGGTGCGCCGCTGGTGAGCTCAGGATGGAGGAGGCTGGCGACAAACATGGCGGCGATGAGAAAAAGCAGCACCGGCGTCATGCGTTTGCCGAGCACATCTTTGAGCTTTTCCGGATTGCGCGCCAAAAGCCCGGCGGCGAGAAAAAAGAGCGCGGAAAATCCGATGGAGAGCACAAGCTGCACCGAAAGCCCGAAGATCGAACCGTCGCCAGCGCGCTCGGTGACGAAGCCGAACATGGCGTAGCTCGTGCCGGCTGTGCGCGGGATCGCTAAGAGCGGCCCGATGCAGATGTAGATGATCAGCGTGAAGATGCGGCCGAAAAGTGGATGGATCTTTTCGCAGAGCTTGTCGATGCCGCCGACGCGTGCCGCAGCGACGACGCCGAGCACTGGAAAAACAACGGCCGTGATGACGAAGCCGATGAATGCCGCGAGCGTCTTCGTGCCGGCCTCAAAGCCGAGAAACGGCGGGAAGATGAGATTTCCCGCGCCGAAAAACATGGAAAACAAAGTGATGCCCAGAAGGAGCAGATTTTTGTGACTGATCTTGTTCATGGTTGGTCCCCTTTTTTGTGATCGTGCGACGCGCGCACCACTCCATGATAATCTGGTGGACAGATTCCTGCAAGTGTTCTCTCTGCGCGGACCGTGCGAAAAATTTTATGGCTGGCTTCATTTTATTCTTGACAACCGTATCATACCGACATATACTGTACATATAGAAGCAATACAGTACAAGGCGGTGAACCTATGCAGATATCTGTCAGCAACAAAGCGAGCCGGCCGCTTTACGAACAGATCGTCACCCAGATCAAAGCACAGATCATGAGCGGCGAGCTCCAGTCCGGCGAAGCGCTGCCGTCCATCCGCAGTCTGGCGAAATCGCTGCACATCAGCGTGTTGACGGTGCAGAAAGCTTACGACCAGCTTTCGCAGGAAGGATTTATCGAGACGACAGCAGGCAAAGGCTGCTACGTCTCGGCGCAAAACCAGGATTTTTATCTCGAAGAACAGCAGAAACGCATCGAAGAACATTTCACGGAGGCCATCGAGATCGCCCGCGAAAGCGGCATCGATCTGGAGCATCTCACGAGCCTCCTGACACTGCTCTATGAGGAGGAATAAACCATGATGAACGCACTGACCATTTCTGACGTGAGTAAGACCTACCCAGGCTTCACGCTGGACCACGTTTCCTTTTCTGTGCCGCAGGGCGCGATCGTCGGACTCATCGGCGAAAACGGCGCTGGCAAATCGACGATCCTCAACGCCACCCTCGGCCTCATCAGCAAGGAGAGCGGCACGATCAATATTCTCGGCAGCGACATCCTTGACAACGCCACGAAAGAACAAGTCGGCGTCGTCTTCGATGGCTCGGGCTATCCGGATGTGATGGCGCCGCGCACCATTGGCCGCATTCTTGCGAATGTGTACGAAAGCTGGGACGCCGCCCTCTATGAAAAATTGCTGGAGCGTTTCGGCCTGCCGAAGGACAAGGCGCTGAAAAAATTTTCCAAGGGCATGAAAATGAAATTTGCGATCACCGCGGCGATGGCCCATCGACCAAAGCTCCTCGTCCTCGACGAAGCGACGAGCGGGCTCGATCCTGTCGTGCGCGACGACATCCTCGATATGCTGCTGGATTTTGTGCAGGAAGAGGACCACAGCGTGCTCGTCTCCAGCCACATCACGAGCGATCTCGAGAAGATCGCCGACTACATCGTCTTTCTCCATGAAGGGCGCATCGCCTTCACCATGCCGAAGGACGAGCTCGTGGAAAATTATGGCATCCTGCAGTGCGGCGCCGCGCAGTTTGACGCCCTGGACAAGGACGACATCGTCCGCTTCCGCCGCATGGATTATGAATGGCAGGTGCTCGTCGCCGATCGCGCCACCGCTGAGCGCAAGTATCCGAAAGCCATGATCACGCCGGCGACCATCGACGAGATTATGCTGATGTTTGTGAAAGGAGAGAAATAAAATGAAAGGCCTGCTTTTGAAAGATTTTTATCTCGTGCGCGCAGCGCTCGTGCTCATTCTTGTGACATACGCCGTCATTGGCGTGGGCATGTCGATCGTTGTCGATCCATGGATCACCGTGATCATCGGCGCCGTGATGTTCGGCATCATGAGCGCATCGACCATCAATATGGACAAGCAATTTGGCTGGCGCAAGCTCGCCGCGACACTGCCAGTGAAAAAAGAAACCACCGTCGACAGCAAATATCTGCTCTATCTCATCTTCATCGTGCTCGGATTTGCCGTCGGCGTGGCGATCAGTCTCATCATCTGCGCCGTCAAACCTGATCTCATGCCTGCCGATGAGATGGTCCGGCTCTATCTCTCGATCGCTGCAGCCATGGCGCTTTTCTCCGGCGGCGTGCAGATCCCGGGAAACTTTCTCCTCAGCGATGAAAAAGCCATGATCACCCTCATCGTCGCCTATCCGCTGCTCACCGGCATCTTCGTGGCCGTCGCCCGACTCACCGAGGACACCATCCTCACCTGCAACATCGTGCTCGTTCTCGCCGTGGTGGTTTTTGCAGTAAGCTGGCTCGTCAGCCGCAAGATCATCGCCGCGCGGGACATTCAGTAAGGAGGAGCGACCATGCGTTACAAGATCGGCGACCAGGTGTGCGTGACCTATGGCACGCTGCCGTTGGTCGGCACCGTCGTCCATTTCGACGAAACCCGCCAGAAAATCCTCGTGCGCTTCAGCGCCAACCAGCAGGATTGGTACAGCGAAGACGACCTCACACCATTCGACGGCGGCAGAAAATAAATCACACGGCAGCCCGTTTTTGAGATGGGCTGTCGTTTTTCGCTTGATTTGTTTGCGCTTGAGATGGTAAAATCATTCAGATATTATAATGAAAGGAAGTCACAGACAATGACGCGGCATGAGCTTTTGACAGGCTACTGGCATGGGCTGTGGGTGGAATATGAGTGAGCGGCGGTAAGGTGAATGCCAGCTCTGCTGGCAGAGAAGATCCCCTGGGGGACTGGTCGCTTGCTGATTCGTTCATCACTAAGGAGGAAATCATGCCATATATTCAACTTGCTGCCGCGATCGTGCTGGAACTTTGCGGCACCACATTCTTAAAAATGTCAGAGGGATTTACCAAGCTGGGGCCGTCGGTGCTCTGCATGGTTCTGTATTTTTTCTGCTTCTTCATTTTTTCCAAAGCGCTCGTCCATCTCAATCTCGGCGTGGCGTACGCCACCTGGAGCGGCGTCGGTCTCGTCGTCACAGCGATCATTTCCGCCGTGCTCTTTGGCCAGCGGCTGAGCCTTGTCGGGATGATTGCCATCGCGCTCATCGTCGTCGGCTGTGTGCTCTTAAATCTTTTCGGCACCGCACAATGAACTGAAGCTTTTCAGCAGGTCTTCGGGCCTGCATTTTTTATTGCGCCAGGTTTATCTTGCAGGGGAAACAGTTACATGGTAATATTTAGTTAGCAAAAGCTAATAATGAACGGAGAGATCAACTATGTTTACCATTCGACCTTATCGAGCGGAGGATGCAGCAGCTTGTGGCAACTGTTTATATGAAGGATTTTTCTCCTGTCCGATCGATGACCGTAATCGCGCGATGCTGTTAGACTATGCGCAGGTGCTCATTGAGAAATGCAATTTCACTTATGTGGCGGAGACGGAAGGCCGCGAGGTTGTGGGCTTCATCTGTGGAAAGTACGACAAAAAATTCAGCAGTGTTCTGGCAAGCCGTTACGAAACTCAGAAACATTATGGCAAATGGTGCGCGATGTTTGTGAAATTCTACCTGAAGCTGTATCATCTTTCGCCGGCGTTCCAGAAGCAGTTCGATGCATTTTATAAACAGCTGCGCGAGCGCGACGCAAAAACGTTTGGCGCCTGCGATCTTGAGTTGGTCGCGCTCACGAGCCGAGTGGATTATCGTCAGGGATTGGGCACGGCGCTGGTGAAAACTTTTTTGCAACGGGCAGCGCATGATCGTGCTGTGACGATACGCCTCTGGACGAATTCGCTGGCATCGTGGAAATTTTACGAGAAGCGTGGGTTTGTGAAGATTGCTGAGAAACCGTTCAGCGATGGCTCAGGTGAGCGTTCGTTTGTCTATGCGTATGTGATCAAAGGAGGAGCGTTATGAAGCTGGAAATTTTAGGTGATCGCCGACGCCCGAAAATTTTGCTCATCCATCCGAGCGTCGCAGACAGCCGTTGCTTTGCGCCACTTTTTCCGTATCTCAAAAATTATTGTCTGATACTGCCGACGCTGGGTGGTCACGACATCACCTCATCTGACGATTATCAGGGTGCGCGTGCAGAAGCGCAGGCGCTGTATCAAGCGCTGACTGCGAATGGCATTTCAGCGCTCCATGCGCTGTGCGCAGAATCGTTGGGCTGCGTTGTTGGTTGGGAACTCTTACAGATGCAGAGGTTGAAGATTCGCAGGATCGTTTTTGATGGCGCGCCGTTCGCACGGTTTGGTGCATTTACTCGGCTGATCAATTTCAGCATGACAATGCTCCTTGTGCGGCGTGCGCAACGAACGCCGGAAAAACTGCAGATGATCGACGAGCGTTATCCGGAAGTGGGTAGCTCGATGAAAGAAGTGCTGGCGCATTACCATTGGCAAACGGTGATGCGCATCGTGCGCGATGCCCTGGGAGGCGTTCAGCTGCAGGCGGATGTGCTTGCTGCGACGGATGATCTGTTGATGTTGTACGGGAGTGAAGATCCGTTTCGACGTGGGCTGGATTGTTTGAGAGACGCGGGCGTTCCGTTTCGGCAGATGATCCTGGAAGGATACGATCACTGCGCCTATCCGTTAAAAGAGCCGGAAGCATTTTGCCGGCTTCTGACAGAATGAGAACGCATACGATCTGCAGCAGGTCTTCGGGCCTGCTGTTTTTTATAGCGAATCTGTGTTATACTTGTTTCATGCATGTACAAGAGAGATTGGAGGAATTCTCATGGAAAACAATATGTTCACAGAAAAAATGATCGCTCCTTGCGGGCTGGATTGCAGCATCTGCTGGAAGGCGCACGATCCTGCCGGCGCTTGCCCGGGATGTCTGGCGGAGACGACGGAAGGAAAGTCGCCGTTCTGCGCCACGAAATGCAAGATCATCCGCTGCGAAAAGCTGCTGGCAAATGGCTGGCGTTTCTGCGACGAATGCCCGGACTTCCCTTGCGAGGATTGCGAAGAACGCGAGACGCGCTACATGAACAACTATCCGCGCAAGGAATCGCCATACGGCAACATTCGCGCGGTGCGCGAGCGCGGCATGGACGCTTTTCTCAAAGCGGAGCGCGCAGAGTGGACGTGTGAAAAATGCGGTGGCGTGGTCTCTGTCCACACCGGCACCTGCACATCCTGCGGCCCGCAGATCGTGCCAAAGATCCTCTAGGAGGTGGCGCTATGATCCGGCAAGCGACAGCGGCAGATCTGGATCAGATCGCAGATGCCTACGAGGAACATTTTGCTTTTGAGGAAACGCATCCGGCGCAGGCCTTCACTGTGTTCAAGCGCGGCGTCTATCCAACGCGGCGCGACGCCGAAAAAGCGCTGGCGGATGATGGGCTCACTGTTTACGAGGAAGACGGACGCATTCTCGCGAGCGTCATCACGAGCGGTCAGCAGCCACCGGAATATGCGAACGTCGTCTGGCAGCGCGCGCTTCCTGCGGAGGCTGTGCGCGTGATCCATCTGCTCATGGTGCGGCCGAGCGCCAGCGGGCGCGGCATCGGCGCGCAGCTGATGCGCCACGTTGAAAATGCAGCGCGGGAAACTGGCTGCGCAGCATTGCGGCTGGACACCGGCAGCCAGAACAAGCCGGCTGTGCATCTCTACGAAAAACTGGGATACAAGATCGTCGCCGGCGGCGCCATGAAGGTCGGCGGCGCTGTGCCCCACGACGGCCATTTGTTTCTGGAGAAAATCTTATAAAGCAAAGACGACGCACAGCCAGCGCTGCGCGTCGTTTTTGTCTGCTTTTTCGTGTGAGAAAGCACAAATTATATCTGCGGAAAATAGGAATTGTCATAAAATGCTTGCTGTGGTTGAGAATATATAGGGAGGGTATTGCGCAAATCTGAATGATGGGTTATGATACTTACTGTAATTTTTGTAGAAAGTATAATGGATAAGGAGAAGAAACATTGAGTAACAAAAGTTCGTTGAAAATGTATGGTTACATTATGATCGCTTATGGCATCATCTATGCGCTGCTGGGTGTGCTGGTCATGGCTGGCATGTTCCAGGGCCTGATGCCTGGATACGAGAGCGGCGAAATGCTGATCATGGTGCTCGCTTTTGTGGTTGCAATTCTCGCGATCATCTGCGGCTTTGCATGCCTCAAAGGCAATAATGGCATGGCGAGCGTGCTGGGGCTCATCTTTGCGATCGTGGGGCTGATCTCTCTCGTTTACGCACAGATCAGCCAGGATGCGTTCAATCTGTTTGACTGCATCACGATGGTGCTTGGCGTAGCGATCTTCTATCTCGCGCGCAAAAACTGAGAAAACTGCGACAGTCGACAAGCGGCTGTCGTTTTTTTCATTTGTGCGCAAAGAGTGTTGGCAATTGTCGGCGCGTCGGGTAAAATATTCTTATCAGATAACGATCAAAAAAGGAGAAAAATAAAATGACAGTAGATCTGGTTTCCCTGACAATGATCATGCTCGTGGCGGCGTTTTGTCCGATCGTCACGCAGATGATCCCGGGAAAGGTTGTGCCGCAGACGGTGCTGCTTCTGTTGGCGGGCGCGCTCATGGGGCCGCACATGGGACAGGTGATCGACGTGGATCAGTCGATCGAACTTCTGAGCGAGCTGGGGCTGGCGTTTCTCTTTCTGCTGGCTGGCTACGAGATCGATCCGAAGGAGCTCACCGGCCATCAGGGCAAGGTTGGACTCGTCACATGGCTGGCGACGATCGCGCTGGCGGCAGCGATCGTCACGCTGGTGCCATATTTCAGCGCCCACGACATGAACGGCGCGGCAGCGATCATCGTTTTAACGACGACGGCCCTTGGCACGCTGATGCCGATCCTCAAGGAGCGCAATCTCGAGGGCACGCCGGTGGGCGATGCGGTCATCGCTTACGGCACCTGGGGCGAGCTTGGCCCCGTGCTGGCGATGGCGCTGCTCCTATCGGTGCGTTCGCACATCGCCACCTTTATCATCCTCGGTATTTTTCTTTTGATCTGCGTGCTGGCGGCGCGTCTGCCGGCGAAAGCGAAAAAGCGTGGCCATAAATTGTACAATTTTCTCACAGCCAACGCCAACACCTCGTCACAGACGATGATGCGCATGACGGTGCTCCTGCTCGTTGCGCTGGTGGCGCTCTCTGAGCTTTTCGATCTGGACGCCGTGATGGGCGCGTTCGCCGCTGGATTTATCCTGCGCTACGTGATCCCGGAAGGGATGAAAACATTGGAGCTCAAGCTCGAGGGTGTTGGCTACGGTTTTCTCATTCCGGTTTTCTTTATCGTCAGCGGCGCTGGCATCGATATTGGTGCTGTGGCGGCAAAGCCGGGACTGCTCGTGACATTCATCGTGCTGCTTCTGCTCATCCGCGCTGTGCCTGTGTTCATCGCAATGACCCTGGACCGCAAAGCCAATCCGATGAGCTCGCACCATCGCGTCACCGTTGCCCTCTACTGCACAACAGCGCTGCCGATCATCGTTGCTGTGACGAGCGTCACTGTAAAATCTGGCACCATGCAGCAGGATACCGCGTCGACACTCGTGGCAGCCGGAGCAGTGACGGTATTTCTCATGCCGCTTTTGGGCAGCCTCACCTATCGCGTCGCCGATGCGCATCCTGTGGAAATGGCGAAAGACATTGCACACACGCCGGCTGACTGGCGTCTCATTTTTGACGACCATCGCAGACTGCGTCGACTGGTGCGTCAAGGCGTGGACGATGAAACCATTGCGCGTCTGCTGAAAATTGCTGCTCAGCGCAAAGGCTTGAGCACGCCAGAAGAAGAACGCGCTTATGCCGAAAAGATCGTGCAGCGCGTGCGCGCCGAGCGTCAGAAACGTCTGCGTGAGCTCGGCCTCGATCCTGACGAGGTGGACAAGCTGCCGCGTAAATATCAGTATCCAGGCGATTGAGTGAAAGGAACGTGGGAAAGATGATGGTGATTTCTCTCACACAACGGTTTTTTCTCTGCACAGAGACAGGGAGCGAGTCGGTGGATATCCGCGATGAAAAGGGGATGTTTGGACTCGTGGCAGCGGCGCTGCTGGAGCTGGAACTTTCGGGCTGTGTTTGCATCGAGGAGAAGAAGGTGTGCGCCTGTGCACCGCTTTCTGAGGGCTGTGCGCCGCTGGCGCCGCTCTACAACTACATCCGGCGCAAGGGGCCAGTGAGCGTGGGCAAGATCGCACGGGCCTCGTTCGTCAAAGAAATTCTGCTGCTACAGCTGCCGAACGATTCGCTGAGCTGGCAGCTGCGGCAAAGTGTGGGCACTGCGCTGGAACTGCGCGGACTGGCGCAAAGCCGTGGTGAAAAGAAGCCGTTCCTGCCAAAACCAGAAGCCGTGCAGGCAGAATTTGCCGAGCTGCGTGCCGCGCTGATCGACCGGACACTGCCGCTTGACGGCGACACCGCAGCGCTGGCGCTGCTCCTCGACAAAATGGGCGTGTTCGCCGAGCATTTTTCGGCAGCAGAATGTGAGCAGATGCGCGACGCGCTGACACAGACCGCTCAGCGTGAAGAGAACGCCGCCGTGCTTGCGGCGATGCGTCATTTCGAAGAGCTTTGGCAAGTGAGCAAGGCGATCGTTTTTCTGCCGTGGTAAAGCTGGCGCGTGCGACGATCGCACGCGCTTTTTTGTGTGGGCTATTGACAGAGAAATGTTTTTTTGTATAATGAGAACAAGGAAATCAACCACGATTATTGAAGGAGGTTTTTGTCATGATCGATCTTTCCATTACACAACAATTTCTCACCCTCGCTGTGAACGACAAGGGCAAGCTTTCCACGTTTGACCAAAACGGGGCGATCTGTCTCATCGCTGGCGGGGTGATCGAGCTGGCGCAGGCGGGCGTGATCGAGATCCGCGACAAGCGCGCGACGACGCGTGAAAAACTTCCGCGGGAGCTGGATTATTTGGCGCCGCTTTACGACTACATTCGCGAGAAGGAGCCGGTGAAGGCGAACTGGATCGTCAACGATTTTTATATGAGCATCACTGGCAAGCGATTCAATGCGCTTTTTGACGGCGTGATGGATTCGCTGCGTGCGCAGGGACTGACAGAAATGGTCGAAAGCGGATTTCTTGGTAGAGATCGCAGCCCGGCGCCGAAGGAAAAAGCGGTGCGCGCTGTCGTGGATAATCTGCGCGCGGAGCTTTTGGACGACGATCCTGTCGACGCAGAGACGGCGGTGGTGGCTGTGCTTCTGGATAAGAGCGACGATCTCAAGGAGCATTTCTCGAAAGACGAGCGCCGCGCCATGAAAGAGCGGCTGAAAAATCTCGCGCAGACGCCAGAGGGCAAGCTCATCGCGAGTGCTGTTGAGCAGGTGGAAACGATCGCGGTGATCCTCTTGACGACGATCCTCTGATCCACTTGACAGCGTCGGCGTTTTGGTGGATGATAGAAAGAGACCACAGCAAAGAGGTGACGCTGATGAAACAATGCATGGATTCTGAGAATCTGCACCGGCGCTTCGCGAAGATCATCGGCCAGGTGCAGGCCATCGACCGTATGATCGACGAGGATGTGCCGTGCGAGGATGTGCTGGCGCAGATCAACGCCGCCAAGCGCGCGCTGCACAAGGCTGGTCAGGTGGTGCTCGAGGGGCACATTCAGCACTGTGTGCGCGATGGTATTGAGCACGGCGACGCCGACCAGACGATCGCCAGTTTTACGAAAGCCGTGGAGCGTTTCGCGAACATGAACTGATATATAATGAAGGAAAATGAAAGGATCCGGTGTCGATGGACGTCGGATCCTATTATTTTGTTCTTGACATGCCCATACCCCCATGGGTATACTACATGTGTAAGCTAAAGCAAACAAGGGAGGGACATCTCATGATTGAAAAATTGGAGGCTCTGCTCGAGTGGGGCGGAACAAAACGTGACATTGTATTTCTGATCATTTCCGGGATCGCCCTCGTGGCGAGCATTGCCGGATTGAAGATCGGCGGTGTGGATCCGGCCTGGGTGGCGATCATTCTCTGCGGGATCCCGATCATCCTGGAAGCGATCATTGGGCTGGTCACGGCTTTTGACATCAAGGCGGATGTGCTTGTGTCGCTGGCGCTGGTCGCGTCGATCATCATTGGCGAGGATTTTGCGGCTGGCGAGGTTGCATTCATTATGCAGCTGGGTGCGTTGCTGGAAGAGCTCACTGTTGCGCGTGCGCGCGCCGGGATTGAAAAGCTGGTGCATCTGACGCCGCGCACGGCACGTCGTCTGGATGGTGAGCGCGAAACGGTGATCCCGGCGGAGCAGGTTGTCATCGGCGATCTGCTGCGTGTGCTGCCTGGCGAAACGGTGCCGGTGGATGGCGTGATCACGAGTGGTCAGACGTCGATCAATCAGGCGGTGATGACTGGCGAATCGCTGCCGGTGGACAAGGGTGTCGGCGACGACGTATCGTCGGGGACGGTGAATCAGTTCGGCGCGTTTGACATGCGCGCGACGAAGGTTGGCGAAGACAGTGCCATCCAGCGCATGATCCGGCTTGTGCAGTCGGTTGACGCCGGCAAGGCGAAGATCGTCAATCTTGCTGATCGCTGGGCGACGTGGATCGTTGTGATCGCGCTGTCGGCGGCGCTGCTCACTTGGATTTTTACAGGTGAGATCATCCGTGCGGTGACGATCCTTGTTGTGTTCTGTCCGTGTGCGCTGGTTCTGGCGACGCCGACGGCGATCATGGCGGCGGTTGGCAATGTGACGAAGCATGGTTTTCTGGTGCGCGAGGGCGATGCGCTCGAGCGTCTCGCGAATGTGCGCCACATCGCTTTCGACAAGACGGGCACGCTGACCTATGGCACGCCGGAGGTTGTGGCTGTGGAGCCGTTTTCTGAGCGCTGGCAGCGAGAGGCGCTGTATCGTCTTGCCTGCAGTGCGGAGCTGCGCAGTGAGCATCCGCTGGGAAAAGCGATCGTGAAAAGCTTTCGCGAGGAATTCGGACGATCTGCTGCTCAGCCGGAGCAGTTCCAGATGGTTCCCGGCCGCGGCATTCTGGCGCAGGTGGAAGGGCACGCTGTTCTTGCTGGTAATGCGCAGCTGCTCGCTGATCACGGCATCGCTCTTTCGCCACAAGCAGAAGCACAGGCGCGCGCCCATCTCGCCCAGGGCAGCACGCTCACCTATGTGGCGGTGGATGGCGCTGCGGCTGGTGTGATCGCGCTTTCTGATACGCTGCGTGAGGATGCGGCAGAGATGATCCACGCGATCAAGGATTGCGGCGTGACGCCGATCCTGCTCACTGGTGACCACGAAAACGCTGCGCGCCATATGGCGGGAAAGCTTGGCATCGACGCGGTGCGCGCCGGCTGTCTGCCGGAGGATAAGCTGGCGGAGATTGAGCGCTACCAAAGCGCGGGCGAAGCGGTCTGCATGATCGGCGACGGCATCAACGACGCGCCGGCGCTCAAGAAAGCCTTCGTCGGCATCGCCATGGGCGGCGTTGGTTCGGACATCGCTGTGGATGCTGCGGATATTGCCCTCGTTGACGACAAGGTCAGCGAGCTGCCGCATCTGTTCAAGCTTGCCAAGCGCATGATGTTCACCATCAAATGCAATCTCACTTTTTCGATGACGCTCAATTTTGTCGCTATCATTCTGGCGATCACGGGCATTCTCAATCCCGTTGTTGGCGCGCTGGTGCACAACGCCGGCAGTGTGATCGTCATCATCAATTCGGCGCTGCTCACTGGTTGGAAAGCGCGCAGCTGAATCATCTGATCTCGAGGCTTGCGATCTGTCGCAGGCCTCGATTTTTTGTCATCGCTAAAAGATTGACGAATCAGGCGGTGAAGGTTTATCCTTAAAGTAGAAATCAGCTCACATTGTCTAGAGATTGGAGAGATCTATTATGAGTGAAAACACAAGCAAGGTTTATTTTACAGATTTTCGCTGCAAGGTGGATGAAGGCCCTGCCCACAAGCTTTCCCGCCTGATCGACAAAGCTGGGCTCGGTGAGATCGACATGGACGGAAAATTTGTCGCGATCAAGATGCACTTTGGCGAGCTCGGCAACATGAGCTATCTGCGTCCAAATTATGCGAAGGCGATCGTGGATTATGTCAAAGCCCGCGGCGGCAAGCCATTTCTCACCGACTGCAACACGATGTATCCGGGATTTCGCAAGAACGCCATCGAGCATCTCTACTGCGCCTGGGAAAACGGCTTCACACCGTTGACGGTTGGCTGCCCGGTGATCATCGGCGATGGCCTCAAGGGCACGGACGACATTGCGGTGCCGGTTGTTGGCGGCGAATATGTCAAGGAAGCGCGCATCGGTCATGCGATCATGGACGCCGACATTTTCATCTCGCTGGCGCATTTCAAAGGCCACGAGCTCACCGGCTTTGGCGGCGCGATCAAGAACATCGGCATGGGCTGCGGTTCCCGCGCCGGCAAGCAGGAGCAGCACTGCAACGGCAAGGCGCAGATCGATCCGGAAAAATGCCGCGGCTGCAAACGCTGTCTGCGTGAATGTGCGAACAATGGTCTGCAATTCGATGAAGCAACGAAGAAAATGACCGTCACTGAAAACTGCGTGGGTTGCGGTCGTTGTCTCGGCGCCTGCAACTTCGACGCGATCGATTTTGCCCGTCGTGGCGCAAATGCGGATCTCAACCGCCGCATGGCAGAATACGCCAAGGCTGTTGTCTATGGCCGCCCAAGCTTCCATGTCAACATTGTTGTCGACGTGTCGCCAAACTGCGACTGCCACAGCGGCAACGACGCGCCAATGCTGCCGGATATCGGCATGTTCGCGTCCTTCGATCCGCTGGCGGTCGACCAGGCTTGCGCCGACGCCTGCCTGGCGCAGGAGCCGCTGCCAAATACCCAGCTTACTGAGCAGATGGAAAAGGACGATTTCTGCGACCATCACGATCATTTTGAAAATGTCACGCCGAACGCTGAGTACAAAACCTGCCTCGAGCATGCGGAAAAGATCGGGCTCGGCAGCCGCAAGTATGAGCTGATCACTGTGAAATAAAACGATTCTTTTGAACCGGAGGCCGGAGAACGCGCGATGTTCTCCGGCCTTTTCTGCGTCATCCAATCTTTACATGTGTGCGCTTGTGCGCAGCTCAAAAAATATGATAAGATAATAACATTCAGCGGAAAGGAGCGGATACGATGGCTGGAGTCACAAAAAAAGCGATCGCCGAAGCATTTTTGCAGGCGGCGCAGCAGAAACCGATCGACAAGGTGACGGTGAAGGACGTTGTCGGCATTTGCGGCATCACCAGACAGACGTTTTACTATCATTTTCAGGATCTGCTCGAGGTTTTGGAATGGCTTATGGCCCAGCGTGTGGAATCGCTGCTGGCAGAGACGCTGGCTGCCAAAACGCCGAAGGATGCCATCCGTGTGATGCTCTCGACGATCGAGGAGAAGCCGGATTTTGTCGTGCAGCTCATGGCGTCGCGCAAGCGCGAGGAAGCGGAGCGCATCTTTTTTGACGCCGCGCGCACGTATTTCGCGGAGCTGTTGCGTCGCAGCGACAGCCAGCCACAGATCAGATACGCCAGCGATCTGGAGACGGCGCTGACGTTTTATTCCAGCGCCATCGTTGGCGTGCTCATCGACGCCAGCCGCAAACCGAGCGTGGATCTCGATCTGCTCGCTGACCAGTTGCTGCGGCTCCTTAGCGGCGAGCTCCTGCCACATATGGACAAATGTGAGGATTGAATTGAAAAACCCCGGGCGATTGCTCGGGGTTTGTTGTTTGCTTACAGCACCTGGCTGATGTGAAGGATCTGCAGATCCTTGTAGCGTTCGAGTTTGCCGAGCTGCATGAGACAGCTTGGACATTCGGCGACGACGATATCAGCGCCGGTGGCTTTGAAATCCTTGTATTTATTGTCGAGGACTTTCGCGGAGGTGTCCGGAAAATCGATCTGGAAGGTGCCGGCGCCGCCACAGCACATGGTGGCGTTTTCCGCTGGCAGATAGGTGACGGCTTTTTCGAGCAGAGCCTGTGGTTCCTTGTGGATGCCCTGGCCGCGATTGAGATGGCAGGAGGCGTGGTAAGTGACGCGCAGCTCCTTGCGCGGCGTTGGCTCGTAGCCGACGGCGTAGAGATATTCGGAGAGGCCCATGACCTTCTGGCTGAAGGCGCGGGCTTTTTCTTTCATGGTGAAGTCGTCGGCGAAGAGCTCGCCGTACTCTTTAAGCATGGCGCCGCAGCTGCCGCAGTCGGTGATGATGAGATCGTAGTCCTGCAGGACTTCGATGTTGTGGCGCGCCATTTTTTTTGCCAGCGGGATCATACCATGGGATTGTTGCGGCAATCCGCAGCAGTCAACGGTCGGCACATCGACGGAGCGGCCGGTTTTTTCAATGAGCGCGATCGATGCATCGCTGGCGTTTTTGAAGAAGAGCTTCATGGCGCAGCCTTTGAAATAGGCGACGCGCCGCACTTTTCCCAGATCAACGCGGCACTTTTCCGCAGATGTGGAAAAAATTGCCGGGCCTGCGTGGCGCATGCTTTCCGGCGCGGTGTGGTTCGCTGGCAGAAGCCCGCGGGTGAGACGCGGGAATTGCAAGCCTTGCGCGATGCCGATGAAGGGCCGGCTGACGCTCTTGAGCGGACCGCTCGACATGAAGCCGCCGATGAGGCGGTATTTTGGCGAGAGGCCGTGGTCTTCGCGCAGCCACTGGCGCATTTCGATCATCGCCTGGTCGGTCATGACCTTGCCTGGGCAGACTTCTGTGCAGGCTTTGCAGAGCAGGCAGTAATCGAGGGCGTGGCGCAGCGCTTTTTCATTCCCGTCGAGCTTGTCCTCGAGGAGGGCGCGCACGATGGCGATTTTGCCGCGCGAAGTGGCGCGGTCTTTGCGGTCGACTTTATAGAGGGGGCAAACGGTGGTGCAGGCGCCGCAACGGTCGCATTTGTCGACGATGGCTTTGAGCTTTTCGTAATGCTGGTTGTGTTCCATGCTGATCACCGCCCGAAGATTTTGCCGGGATTGAGGATGTTATTTGGATCCAGCGCCTGCTTGATGAGGAGCGAGGCGTCGATCTCCTCTTTTTCCAGCGCGATACCGATGTATGGCTGTTTGGAAATGCCGATGCCGTGCTCACCGCTGAGCTTGCCGCCGCAGTCGACAGCGAGCTGGAAGATCTCACCGACGCAGTCGTGGACTTTTTCCGGCACGCCGGGAGCGCCCATGTCGCAGAGCAGCGATGGATGCAGGTTGCCGTCGCCGGCGTGGCCGAAGATCGACACCTGGAAGCCGTATTTGGCACAGATGTTGATGATCTCGGTGCAGACGTGCGGCAGTTCGGCGCGGGGCACGGTGATGTCCTCGCCAACGCGATCCGGCGCCAGGGATTTCAGCGCCGTCGAGAGCTTGTTGCGCAGATTCCAGAGATGCTCGCGCTCAGCGTCGTCGGCAGCGAGGGTGAAATCGAGCGCCCCGTCCTTGCGGCAGACGTCCTCGAGGATGGCCATATCGGCGGCGCAGATCTCCGGCGTGTTGCCGTCGAGATCGAAGACGAGCATGGCGCCGACGTTATCGGCGATCGGAAAATCGTTGAATTTCGCCGTGGCTTCGCAGGAGAGCTTGTCCATGAGCTCGGCGGCTGTCGGCGTGACGCCGCTCTTGAGACAGTCGCCGACGGCGGTGCAGGCGTCGGCCACGCTCTTGAAGGTGGCCATGGCGCTTTTCACATATTTTGGACGGCCGATGACCTTGAGGGTGGCTTCGGTGATGATGCCGAGGGTGCCCTCGGAGCCGACGAAGAGCTGGGTCATGTTGTAGCCGGTGACGTTTTTGATGAGCTTGCCGCCGGTGTGGATGACGTCGCCACTGGCGAGCACGACCTCCAGTCCCAGCACATAGTCTGAGGTGACGCCGTATTTGACGGCGCGGATGCCGCCAGCGTTTTCGGCGATGTTGCCGCCGATCGTGGAATATTTATAGCTGGATGGCTCTGGTGGATAGTAGAGGCCGTGGGCGGCGCAGAAATCGTGGATGTCTTTGGTGATGACGCCGGGCTGCACGCGCAATGTGAGATTTTTTTCGTCGAGCTCGACGATCTGGTTCATTTCGTCGACCATCAGCACGATGCCGCCTTGCACAGGGATGACGCCGCCGGAGCGTCCGCTGCCGGTGCCGCGGCAGATCACGGGGATTTTGTGGGCGTTGGCGTATTTCATGAGGGCGGAGACTTCGGCGGTTGTGTGGGCCTTGCAGACGAAGTCTGGTGTTTCGTCAGGATTGAGGGCTTCCGGCGAAGCATCGTAGCTGTAGCCGAAGCAGTCGACAGGCTCGTGGAGCACGCGCTCTTTGCCGAAGATCTCGCGCAGCGCCTTGAGATGTACTTCTTTATTTTCGATCATAGAAAATGATCCTTCCTTTCTATAGAGATCCTGTTTGGTGTCTCTTATTATAGCACGCTGCTCGAGAATTGACAGAAGGTGAACACAATTTTTTTCAAAAACCTTGTGGCCGCAGATGTTCCTCGCTGGCGCTTTCGCGTCATTCACCTTGTGGCCCAGGCCACCTTCTCTGGCGCTTTCGCACCATTCACCTTGCGCATTTATACAGAACGCTCTATAATTGTTCTATAACAGTCAATCAAAGGAGTTGTTTTTATGGAAACGCAATCCGTATTCCTTCCATCCTATAGCATCGGCGGCAGCGATGTGTACAAAAAAGTGCCGGATATCTGCCGTCCGTACGGCACAAAGGCCATCGTCATCGGTGGCGAAAAAGCCATGGCAGCGGCGAAAGAGGATCTGCTCGCAGGCGTTGCCGGCAGCGATATTGAGATCACCGGCTTTCTCAAATATGGCGACGACGTCACCTATGAAGCGGCAGACGCCCTCTGCGCCAATCCTGACGTGCAGGCTGCCGATATGATCTTCGCCGTCGGCGGCGGGCGCGCGACAGACACCTGCAAGACGGCTGCCGACAAGCTCGACAAACCGATCTTCACCTTCCCGACAATCGCTTCCAACTGCGCGGCGGTCACCCTTGTCTGCGTCATGCACAAGCCAGACCGCAGCCTCGCCGGCTTCCACTATCGCAAGGAGCCAGCCAAGCACGCCTTCATCAACCTCGACATCATCAGCAAGGCGCCGCTGGAATACATCTGGGCCGGCATTGGCGACGCTTTCAGCAAAGCCTATGAGCCACCATTTTCTGCGATGAACGACGAGCTCGATCATTCCAACATGATCGGCGTCGACCTCGCCAAGCACTGCGGCGAGCCGCTGTTCAAATACGCTGTGCAGGCCTACGAGGATTGCAAGAACCACCGCATCAGCGAAGCGCTGAAGCAGATCGTGTTGAACATCATCATCACCGGCGGCATCATCAGCACCCTCATTGAGACGGAGAAATACAACGGCGCCATTCCACACTCCATTTTCTACGGCAGCACGCCGATCCCGGCCTGCGAGCAGAACCACCTGCACGGCGAGATCGTCGCCTACGCCTGCCTGCCGCAGCTGATGCATGAGCAGCGCATGGAGGATTTCGAGCGCCAGTTTAAGATCAACCGCGCGCTGGAGCTGCCAACCAGCCTGGCTGAGATCGACATCCAGATCGGCAGCGCCGACTATGAAAAGCTTCTCGACGGCACCATGGCCGATCGTTGCATGCAGTATCTGCCATATCCGATCAGCCGCGCCGACGTTGACGATGCCATCCGCAAGACGGAAGACTATCACAACGCGCATGTGTGATGCGTGGAAAATTTTGTGATGCGTCTTGCACTTTGCGCGTAAATGAGGTATCATAATCTTGTGAGAAGGTGGTTGCCAGACCACCTGTGTAAAAGTCAAAACTCATGGCATACAAAAAAGCAGGCGGTGCGCGCCTGCTTTTTGCGTCCGGCTTACAAGCTGGATACGTTGGGTTGAGTTGCTGGATTACTCACCGTCCAACCACTTGCAGATGATGTGCGTGACGACACCTGCCGCAACAGTGAGCGTAAAAGTCAAGATACTCATGGTCATACCCCCCTTTCTGGTTACCAGTTTGGGGCAGCAACCATGATTATTATACGATACGTCACATATATCTGCAAGAATATGGGACCATCCTCAGACGATTTTGTCTGGGGATTTTTTGCTGGCGCTGAAAGTGTGCTGTATGGAAAATTTTGGATTCTGATGTAGAAAACTTTGCTGGATGGGGCGGCGGATTGTCATCCTGTTCAATATTTTCTGATTCTTAATACCTGATATCACTGATTCCTATTGGCATCCGTCAATTATATGGCGTATAATATAATCAAATCGAAGGAGGTCATCATCATGGAATTTGTAACGTTGAACAATGGTGTCAAGATGCCTCTGGAAGGCTACGGTGTCTTCCAGGTGACGGACCCGGCTGAATGCGAAAGGGTTGTGCTTGAAGCCATCACTGCCGGCTATCGCCTCATCGACACTGCGGCTGCGTACATGAACGAGGAGGGCGTCGGGCGTGCGATCAAGGCCTGCGGCGTGCCTCGCGAAGAACTTTTTATCACGTCGAAGCTCTGGGTGCAGGACGCGAGCTACGAAGGCGCGAAGCAGGCGATCCAGGCGTCGCTCTCTAAGCTGGGCGTGGACTATCTCGATCTCTATCTGATCCATCAGCCGTTGGGCGATTATGTCGGTGCGTACCGTGCGATGGAAGAAGCGTACAAAGCGGGAACGCTGCGCGCGATCGGTGTCTGCAATATGTATCCGGCGCGGCTGGCGGATTTCTGCGAGACGGTGGAGGTGATCCCGGCGGTCAACCAGGTGGAGCTGCATCCGTTCTTCCAGCAGGAAAAGGCGCTGAAGACGATGCGCCAGTACGGTGTGCATCCTGAGGCCTGGGGCCCATTCGCAGAAGGGACGCACGGAATCTTCACGCATCCGGTGCTCACGCGCATTGGCGACAAGTACGGCAAGACGGCGGCGCAGGTGGCGCTGCGCTGGAATGTGCAGCGCGGGGTCACGGTGATCCCAAAATCGGTGCACAGGGAGCGCATGGAGCAGAATCTCGACATCTGGGATTTCACGCTGGCTGACGAGGACATGGCTGCGATCGCAAAGCTGGACATTGGCCACAGCGAGATTGTCGACCACGACGACCCTGGCTACATCAAAACGCTGCACAAATTAAAGATCCACTGAGTTCTGAGAAAATGCTCGGCTGTCGGCTGCGACGGCTGGGCTTTTTTCATGCGTTTTCCAGATGCAGCATGAGGTAGCTGAGGAGGCAGAGGCCGGCGGTTTCTGTGCGCAGGATGCGGCGACCGAGGCTGACGCTCTGAAAACCGGCGCAGGTGGCGGCCTGCCATTCTTCCTCGCTGATGCCGCCTTCGGGACCGACGAGGAGGGCGATCTTTTTGGCGCTGTCGAGCTGGGGCAGGAGGGCCTGCAGGCGGCCTGCGGCGGTTTCATCCTCGTAGCAGATGAGCTTGATGTCGGCGTCTTTGGCGAGGGCGATGGCGTCGGCGAAGCGCTTTGGGCTGGCGACTTCGGGAAGAATGCCGCGCTTGGACTGCTCGGCGGCGCTTTTGGCGATCTCATTCAGGCGCTCGGCCTTGCGGTCGGCTTTTTTGTCGTCGAGGCGCACGTTGGAGCGGGCCATCATCACGGGGACGATGCTGCTGGCGCCGAGCTCGACGGCTTTCTGGATGATGAGCTCGAGCTTGTCGCGCTTGGGCAGGCCCTGCAGGAGGATGAGCTGGCAGTCGAGCTCGCGCGCGCTGTCGCGGCTTGCGACGACGCTGGCGGTGAGGCTGTTTTTCTGGACGTCGGTGACGCGGCAGATGTGCTCGCGGCCGCGGCCGTCGGCGAGGACGAATTCTTCTCCTTCACGCAGACGCAGCACGAAGAGATGCTGCCAGTCTTTGCGGCTGAATGTGAGTGGGGCGGCGAGGGCCTCCTCAGAAAGAGGCGCTGGTAAGAAAAAATGGTGCATGGTGAACTCCTTTGCGGGGGATTTTCTTCATTATTATAGTCTATGATAGCACGCGCGAGCGGCGGCGAAAACAAGTATTTTCATTTGTGCCCAAACAGGGTACAATGGGAGCAGGACTGAATGAGGGGAGTGCATTTCATGAGTGAAAATGGCGGCGAGCGCCGCGCTGTGGCGGAGGTGCTGTTTGCAGCGACGTGCTGGGGCTGTATTGGCCTGTTCACGCGCTATCTCTCAGGGCTGGGGATGTCGCCCTTGGCGATCGCGTTTTTTCGCAGCTTTGCTGCGGCGGCGATGCTGGCGGGCTGGCTCGGCGTGCGTGATCGGAAGACGTTTCGCATCCGCGCGCGGGATATCTGGATGTTTGTGGGCACGGGCTTTGTCTCGATCGGCTGCTTCAATGTGTTTTATTTTATGACGCAGACGTACACGACGCTGTCTGTGGCGGCGGTGCTTCTGTACACGGCGCCGTTTTTTGTGATCTTTATGTCGCGGCTCTTTTTTAAGGAGCGCATCACGCGCCAGAAGATCTGCGCGGTGGTGCTGGCGTTTGCGGGCTGCCTGTTTGTCACGGGGCTGGTCGGCGGCGGCAGTGTGAGTCTGGCGCCGATAGCGATCGTGACGGGGCTGGGCTCGGCGATCTGCTACGCGCTCTACAGCATTTTCGGCCAGGTGGCGCTGGCGCGCTACGCGCCGATGACGGTGACGTTTTATTCGCTGTTTATCTCGGCCTGCTCGATAGGGATCGTGTTTGCGGCCAGCGGCGCGGATCTGCCGCCGGTATCTGGCGGGATGATCCTGGGAATCTGTGGCCTGGGCCTTTTTTCGACGGCGCTGCCGTATATCTTCTACACGCGCGGGCTGGCGGGGCTTTCGCCGAGCAAGGCGAGTGTGCTGGCCTTTGCGGAGCCGATGGTGGCGACGCTGGTGGGCATTTTTGTGCTGCACGAGCCGATCACGCTGCCGGCTGTTTTGGGGATTGCGCTGATCTTTGCAGGGATTGTTGTCTTAAATCGACGTTCATCATAATTTAGGAGGAATTTCTATGGAAAAAATCAAAACTGAACCGGAGATCGTGAGCCTCTTTGGCTCGGAGTATGAAAAGGTGCCGCGCTTTTTCTATGTGAACGAGGCGGGCGAAGAGGTGGTGCATCCGGCCTTCCACGATCCGACGGAGGGCGAGATCGACGCTTTCTATGTGCGCCAGCCGCTGATGCTGAGCTTCTGCCGTCTGCGCACAGCGGCGCGGCTGAACTACCGCGATGTGAATCCGCGCTTGTTCCGCGATTTCGATTCGAACTACCGCGAGGTGACGCCGGATCAGGTGGATGCGTACACCCGTTATATGGAAGGAAACTTCACGCGACTGGATGACTAAGGAGGAACCTTATGGGACTTGAACGAATCGGCGGCGCCCTTGGCGCTGGTATTGGTGCCCTCGGCGGTGTGCTGGCGGACACCTGGAAGGATTATTTTGTCTGCGACAGCATGGGCGCGGACGAGCTTGTGAAAAAAGGCGAGCAGAATCAAGGGCGACGCGGCGTCAACCGCAAGGGCAGCGACAACCTGATCACGACGGGCTCGGTGATCGTGGTGGCGGAGGGGCAGTGCATGCTCATCGCCGACCAGGGCAAGATCGTCGAGTTTTGTGCGGAGCCGGGGGCCTTCACCTACGACGCATCTACGGAGCCGAGCCTGTTCTGCGGCGAGCTGGGGCGCGGCATCATCGAAAGCTTCAAGGCGGTGGGCAAGCGCTTCACCTTTGGCGCGGAGACGGCGCACGATCAGCGGGTGTATTATGTGAACACGAAGGAGATCGTCGGCAACAAATACGGCACGGCGAGCCCGGTGCCGTTTCGCGTGGTCGACCAGAACATTGGCCTGGATATGGACATCGCGATCAAATGCTTCGGCGAATATTCCTACCGCATCACGGACCCGGTGCTCTTTTACACAAATGTTGTCGGCAATGTCGACGGCACCTACACCCGCGACGCCCTCGACAGCCAGCTCAAGAGTGAGCTCCTGACAGCGCTGCAGCCGGCCTTTGCGAAGATCTCGGCGGCGGGCGTGCGCTACAGCGCGCTGCCGGCGCACACGACGGAGATCGCCGAGGCGCTCAACGACGTGCTCTCCGAAAAGTGGGCGGATCTGCGCGGCGTGGAGATCGTGTCCTTTGGCATAAACTCCGTCAAAGCCTCTGAAGAGGACGAGGCGATGATCAAGGAGCTGCAAAAGAACGCCGTTTTCCGCAACGCGAACATGGCGGCGGCGCATCTGGTGGGCGCACAGGCACAGGCCATGCAGGACGCCGCGAAAAATCAGGGCGGCGCGTTCACCGGCTTCATGGGCATGAACATGGCGGGGCAGGCAGGCGGCATGAACGCCCAGGCGCTGTACAATATGGATGCACAGCA
>OLOM01000731.1_pt1 | contig 24406 bp, 16 predicted proteins | sample 1672531 | NCBI WGS metagenome assembly OLOM01 (sample SAMEA3136696, study PRJEB25190) | human gut metagenome | reverse complement strand
GCACAAGGGCAATCGCCCGAGCTTCATCAAGGCCGGCAAGCCCGAGCATGCCGATTTCATGTGGATCAAGTTCGACGAGGCGTTGCGCTCCGGGGGAGTGCCGGTGAAGGAAGGTCGTTTCGGTGCGCATATGCGGGTCGGACTGGTCAATGACGGGCCGGTGACCATCGTCATCGACACCGAGCATGACATGCCTGACGGAACACGCTGAATTGCGATAGTAATTTGACATCATATCCCGTTCCCTCCAATATGTTACTAAAGCGCTTTAGTCTTCTGCGGGCGAGGGCGCATGTCGATATGTTTCCCATGAACGGGCAGCACAATGATGTGGCCGCACAAGCGGCAGAGATAAGGGGAGTGAACAGCAGATGTTCCTGAAACCTGAACAGCAACTGGAGCGGTGCAAGCGCATAGTGCGCCAGCGCGTGGACCCTCATATCCACCCATCGATCGCACAGCTTGCGGTGGAGTCCTTTGACATTCCCGGAGAGCCGATGCCCACTGACGAGTTCTTCGAGAAGCTCAATCGAGGTGACATCGACTTCAAGCCGTTTACGCTCGGCGGTGAATGGGGCACCACATGGGGCACAGTCTGGTTCCGCCTGACCGGTACCGTGCCGGCCGGCTACCCGAAAGGCAAGCCGCTGGAGCTCATCCTCGACCTCGGCTGGTACCCGCACTCCTGCGGCGGCCATATCGAGGGCCTCGTCTACCGTGCCGACGGCACCGCCATCAAAGCCGTACACCCGCTCAACTATTGGGTGCCGTTCATGGATGCTGAGGGCAACGCGCAAGTGCCGGTCGCCGAAGACGGCAGCTTCACCCTGTACCTCGAAGCCGCCAGCAACCCGCTGCTGCTCGGCGTGCCTCCGTTCATTGAGACCGAACTGGGCGACCATGCCACCGGCAAGCCGGACGAGCCGTACGTATTCAAGTCCGCCGATCTGGCCGAATTCGATGAACGCTACGAGAACTACTCCGTCGATCTCGACGTGGTGAGCTCCCTGATGGAATTCGCCGACAAACAGTCGCCGCGCTACTGGCAACTCGCCAAAGCATTGCAGCGTTCGCTGAACGCCTACGACGAGCGCAACCCCGAATCCGTGGAAGCCGCGCGCGCAGCACTCGCCGGCGTACTGGCCAAGCCGGCCAATGCCTCGGCCATGAACGTCAGCGCCATCGGCCACGCGCATATCGACTCCGCATGGCTGTGGCCGGTGCGCGAGACCCGCCGCAAGGTGGCCCGCACCGTATCCAACGCATTGGCGCTGATGGACGCCGACCCCGACTTCAAATACGCGATGAGCTCCGCCCAGCAGTACGCCTGGCTGGAAGAGGATCATCCGGACATCTTCAAGCGCATGAAGCGGCGCATTGAAGAAGGCCGGTTCATCCCGGTCGGCGGCATGTGGGTGGAAGCCGATGGCATGTTGCCCGCCGGTGAGTCACTGATCCGCCAGATTGCATATGGCCGCAAATACTTCAAGGAACATCTCGGTGTGGAGCCCAAGGGCGTATGGCTGCCGGACAGCTTCGGCTACACCGGCGCATGGCCACAGATCGCCCGCCGTGCCGGGTACGAATGGTTCCTCACGCAGAAGATCTCGTGGAACGACACCACCAAGTTCCCGCACCACTCGTTCATGTGGGAAGGCATCGACGGCTCGCGCATCTTCACCCACTTCCCGCCGGCGGATACCTATGCTGCTTGGTGCAAGGTTCAGGAACTCGACTACGCCGAGAAGAACTTCCAGGACAAGGATCTCTCCGACCGCTCGCTTCTGCTCTTCGGTTTCGGTGATGGCGGTGGCGGCCCCACGCGCAACATGATGGAGCACCTGCACCGCTACGAGAACCTCGAAGGCGTCTCCAAGGTGAGCATCGAAGAGCCGAATGACTTCTTCGACAAGGCGCATCAGCAGCTTGCAGAGAACGCCGGCCCAGAAATGCCCGTCTGGAAGGGCGAGCTGTATCTCGAACTGCACCGTGGCACCTTGACCTCGCAACAGGACATGAAACGCGGCTGCCGCCAAGAGGAATCGCTGTTGCGCACGGTCGAATACCTGGGCGCAGCCGCCGTGTTGTCCGATCCGAACTACGCCTATCCGCGCGAGGAGCTGGACCGCATATGGAAGACGCTGCTGCTGAACCAGTTCCACGACATCCTGCCCGGCTCGGCCATCGCATGGGTGCACCGCGAAGCCCGCGAGGACTATCGCCGCGACCTGAAGCGTCTCGCTGAAATCGCTCAAGACATGTGCGCCGTGCTGCGCAAGGCCAACCCGCAGGCCGACTTGCTCGCCGAGGCCCGCATCAGCCAGTTCCGCAATGACGGCGCGTCTTGGCATGCCAACCGCATCAACGAACCGACCGACGCGCTTTCCGTACTGACCCAGACATTGGACAACGGCCGTGTACTGCTGGCCAACGGCGTACTGTCCGTCACCATCGAGGCCGACGGTGCGATCTCGTCGCTGCTTGACGAGGAGCATGGCCGTGAACTGGTTCCGGCCGGCACCCGATTGGGCCGATACGAGCTGTTGAGGGACGAACCCGCCGTTTGGGATGCCTGGGAGATCGAACGCGAATCCCTGCTCATGGCGAATGCCATGACCGGATCAATCGAATCGGTCGATACCGAAAACGGTGCGGCACGAGTCCGTGTGCGTACCGCCGACGATGACACCGTTATCACCACCACCATCACGCTGCGCCCCGGTTCACACACGCTCGATTTCCACGCCGACATTGACTGGCACGAACGTGAACGTTTCCTCAAAGTCGATCTGCCGCTGGGTATCGTGGCCGACCAAGCAACATACGACTGCCAGTATGGTCTGGTCCGCCGCCCAATCGTCAAAAACACCGCATCAGACGAAGCCAAGTATGAGAGCAGCACGAACCGTTTCGCCATTATCGGCGATGCCGGTTACGCCGCGGCCGTCATCAACGGATCGGTATACGGGTCCGATGCCTCACCGATCGCCGGGAATGCCGCCGAAGGTCGTGACTCGGGCACTATGTTCCGACTGTCATTGCTCTCCGCGCCGACCTTCCCCGACCCGCGCACCGATATCGGCTCGCACGAGTTCGACTGGTCCGTGGTGACCGACGCCACGGTGGGCCGTGCGCTTGACGCCGCTTGCGCACTCAACGCACCGACGCTTCATGACATGCCCGACTTAGCGCCGCTCGCCTCGATCGAGTCAGCAAACGGCACCGTGGTGTTGGACTGGATAAAGCTGGCCGACGATGGCTCCGGAGACCTGATCGTGCGCGCCTATGAGGCGGCCGGCGGCAGGGCCGATGCCACGCTGCACGTCTGCCCGGCGCTCGCAGGCGCTTCGGTGCATGAGACCAACGTGTTGGAAGGCGACGATTTGGCCGCCGACCTGCCGGTCGCGCTGCAAGACGGCACACAGAACGCCGAAGGCGCCACACTGCACTTCGGCCCGTTCCAGCTCGCCACCCTGCGCGTCACGCGCTGAATTCTCGCCTGACGCTTCTGCCTCCTTGTACCATGAGGGGACAGAAGTATGTCGTATTACGGTTTCTCCAATTACCATCACTCCCACCCCTACCACCAGACACAGCAAAGGAGAACTCTCCATGTTTCTTCTGCCCAATCAGCAGTTGGAGCGCTGCGACCGCGTCATGCAGCAGCGCGTCAAACCGCATATCCACACCACACTTGCCGCATGCACCTTGCGTTCGTTCCACAATCCCGGCGAACCGGTGCCCTCCAGCGAATTTCTAGCCAAAGTGCGCAACGGCCAAGTGCCCTTCGAACCTTTCCGCGTTCCCGGCGTCTGGGGCACCATATGGGGCACCACATGGTTCGAGGTGAACGGCCACATCGACATGGCGGCGGTCAAAGGACGAAAAGTCGAACTCATGGTAGACCTCGGCTGGCTCGATCACCGCGGCCCCGGATTCCAATCCGAGGGACTTGTCTATCGTGCCGACGGCACCGCCATCAAATCCGCGAACCCACGCAACCACTGGATTCCACTCGTCTACGCGGACGGCAGCAGCACCGTAGAACTCGATGAACATGGCGACTTCACCGTCTATATCGAAGCCGCCGCCAACCCATTCGTCGAAGGCCCCACCCCGTTCTCACCCACCGAACTCGGCGAAGAGGCCACCGGCACCTGTGACTTCCCATACACACTGAGTCGTATGGACGTCACCATCTTCAACGAAGACGTGTTCGCCTACTACATGGATCTGGAAACCGTCTCCTCGCTGATTCGTGAGCTCAAGGACGACGACCCACGCTACTGGCAGCTCGCCAAAGCACTGCAACGCTCCCTGAACATCTACGATGAACGCGACTTGGAAACCGTGTCGGCAGCCCGTGCGGCGCTCGCCGGCGTACTCGCCGAACCGGCCGCCTCCAGCGCAATCAAACACATCGCCGTCGGCCACGCGCATATCGACTCCGCATGGCTGTGGCCGGTGCGCGAGACCCGCCGCAAGGTGGCCCGTACCGTATCCAACGTGCTGGCTTTGATGGACGAAGACCCGGACTTCACGTATGCGATGAGTTCCGCCCAACAGTACGCATGGCTGGAAGAGGAGCATCCCGACCTGTTCGCACGAATGAAGCGGCGCATCGAAGAGGGCCGCTTCATCCCGGTCGGCGGCATGTGGGTGGAATCCGACAACATGATTCCTTCCGGCGAATCATTGGTGCGGCAGATCACGTTCGGCCGCCGATATTTCAAGGAGCATCTCGGCGTCGCGCCGCGCGGCATCTGGCTACCGGACAGTTTCGGCTACACCGGCTCTTGGCCGCAGATCGCCCGCCGTGCAGGATTCGACTGGTTCCTCACGCAGAAGATCTCGTGGAACGACACCACCAAGTTCCCGCACCACTCGTTCATGTGGGAGGGCATCGATGGCACGCGTATTCTCACGCACTTCCCGCCCTCGGATACCTACTGCTCGTGGATGAGCATGCACGAGCTGATGTATTCGCAGCGCAACTTCCTGGACAAGGACCTCTCCCGTAACGCGATTCTGCTGTACGGCTTCGGCGATGGCGGTGGCGGCCCCACCCGTGAGATGACCGCGCGCATCCGCCGCGACCATGATCTCGCCGGCGCGCCGAAAATCGAATTCGGTACTCCCGACCAACTGTTCGACCGTGTGCGTAAGGATATCGTGGACGATGCGCAAGGAGAGACCCCGGTGTTCAAGGGCGAACTGTACCTTGAACTGCACCGTGCCACCCTCACCGCCCAGCAGGACATGAAGCGCGGCTGCCGCCAGGAGGAGTCGATGCTGCGCGTCACCGAATACCTGTGCGCCGCGGCCCGCATCAAGAACCCGGACTATGTCTATCCGCGCGAAGAGCTGGACCGTATTTGGAAAACGCTGCTCCTGAACCAGTTCCACGACATTCTGCCCGGTTCGGCCATCGCATGGGTACACCGTCAGGCGCGGACCGAATACGCGCGTGACATCGCTCGGCTGAACGAGATCGCCCTTGAAGCCGGGCGCGCGATCGCAGTCGTGGAACCCGATGACGCAACCATAACCGACGCCGTAATCGCCCCATATTCCCGCCAAGCCTGTGAGACGTGGGTGGTACGCCCGGCTTCGAGCCGAGCCGAAGCGGGAACCGCATCCATGGCTCGGGTCGCCGTTACCCATGACGGCGATACGATTGTGCTCGACAACGGCCGACTGCACGTGCGCATTGAAGCCGACGGCACCGTTTCGTCAATCGTCGATCAGCGAACCAATCGTGAACTGGTGCCCGCCGGCACCCGACTGGGCCGCTACGAAATGCTCAAAGACGAACCCTTCCACTGGGACGCTTGGGATATTCAACGCGATGCATTCCTCACCGCCAACGCGCTCAGCGAGGCATCGATTGCAAGCGTGGACGAAACCGCCAACGGTGGGGCCGTCGTGTATGCTGTCACTCGCGCGAAGGGCGTTGAAATTCGTACGGGCATTGTCTTAAGGCCGGGCTCCGCCACACTGGACTTCACCGCCGATGTGGACTGGCATGCCGTCGAACAGTTCCTCAAAGTGGATATGCCGGTCACCGTGCAAGCGGTGAACGCGCAATACGAATGCCAATACGGTCTGGTCGAACGCCCCATCAACAAGAACACGCGCAGCGATGATGCCAAATTCGAAAGCTGCACGCACCGCTTCGTGCGTATCACCGACGCCGACTATGCCGCCGCTGTGGTCAACGCCTCCACCTACGGCTCCGACGTCAGCCCCATCCACGCCGATGCGGCACATGGCACCGGCCGCGGCACCATGGTGCGGCTCTCGCTGCTGTCCGCACCGCTGTACCCCGACCCACGCACCGACCAAGGCGCACACTCCTTCGCGTGGTCTCTGGTCGCTGACGCCGATATGAATGCGGTGCTGGACGAAGCGGCGCGACTCAACAGCCCCGTAATAGGGGAGTTGCCTGATATGGCGCCGCTGGTCTCGCTCGCCGACGTCACCGGCACCATCGTATTGGACTGGGTCAAGCTCGCCGATGACGGTTCCGACGATCTGATTGTGCGCCTGTACGAGGCCGCCGGTGGCAATGCCGCGGCCACACTGCGCCTTGACGCCGCTCTCGCCGACGCCAAGGCCGGCGTACAGGAGGTGAATCTCATGGAGGAGCCGGAGCTGGATGCCGAACTGCCGCGCGCGCTCGCCGGTGACGAACCAATGCCTGCCGACGGTGCGGTCGTCTCGTTGGCGCCGTTCCAGCTCACCACGCTGCGTATTCGCCGATAAGGGATATTGGGCCTAGGCTCGATATTTTGGGTCGCGCCCAACCGTAACGGAACCGGAGTAGACCGGCTCTGCCATACGGTTGGGCGCGGCCCATTGTTGTATGAGAAGAGGGGACGATTTCGTTGGGCAAATATCAATGCGACACGCGCGGATGAATTCGTTGCGTGCATGTTTCGATTGTGTTATATTCTTACTAAACCGATTTAGTTAACAGGTTCATAACTGGTTGGAAACTAAAACGATTTAGTCTCAGCGATGAGAACTGAATAAAGGTTGTGATACCACGTCAATCACCGCGACGGGTGACTGTACCGGAACACAACGATTAGGTTTTCTCCGTCCACAGCAGGGCGGGGCGAAAAAGGAACCAAAAGGAAAGGAAAACGTATGTTTTCTATGAAGAAGATCCTCGCCATCGCCGGTGCCGGTGCGATGCTCGTATCGGTGGCTGCCTGTGGTAGCGGAACTGCGGGGGATGACGGCGGCAAGAAGGAGATCTCCTTCCAGACCTGGAACCTCAAGAACGACAAGTACACCCCGTATTTCGAGGCGCTGATCAAGGCCTATGAGAAGGACCACCCGGATGTCACCGTCAAGTGGCTTGACGCCCCGTCCGATGGTTACGAAGACAAGCTGTCCAGCCAGGCTGCGGCCGGCGAACTGCCGGACATCGTCGACGGCGGCAACTCCATCCTGTACGGTCTGGCCAAGGCTGGCGCGCTGCTCGATGTCTCCAAGCAGGCTCCGGATGCGGAAAAGGACTACTACGAAGGCGCATGGAAGTCCGTGACCATGCAGGGCAATGGCGTCGAGAAGGGTGCCTACGGCCTGCCATGGTATGTCAACGATGGCCCGACCTACTGGAACACCGAGCTCATGCAGAAGTGCGGCCTTGATCCGAACAAGATTCCGACCACATGGGATGAATACTTCGCCGCCGGCGACACCATCGTGCAGAACTGCAAGGATGTCTACCTGGGCACCACGATGGGTTACAACGCCGAAGATCTGATGACCGCAGGCGTCAAGTCCTTCATGAATGATGACCACAGCAAGTACACCTTCAATGATGAGGCCGGTGTCAAGCAGATCAGCCGCTTCGTTGAGCTGTACAAGAAGGGCGGCATCCCGCCGGAGGCCCTCGACTCCTCTTGGAGCCAGGCCGCCGATCTCTTCCAGCGCGGCAACTTGGTCTCCATGGCCGGCTCCGCCTACTCCGCTGACGGCTTTAAGCAGAACGCTCCGGACCTCTACAAGAACCTCGCAGTCGGCCCGCGTATCAGCAACGACGGCAAGTCCGCTTCCGTGGCCTACGAGATGCTCGGCATCAGCGCCAACTCGAAGCACCCCGACGTCGCCATCGACTTCGCCCGCTTTGTGACCAACGAGAAGAACCAGATCGAGTTCGACAAGAAGGCCTCCGTGTTCCCGTCCGCTAAGGGTGGTCTGGATGACGACTACTACAAGAGCATTGACGAGAGCACCCTTGAGGGCAAGGCTCTGAAGATCACGCTCGACCAGGTCAAGGACGGCTACGGTTCTCGTCCGGCCGAGTTTACCGACAACAACGGCTACAAGAACTTCCAGCAGCAGATCGCCCTCGCCATGCAGGGCAAGCAGACCGCCAAGGAAGCCCTTGACAAGTCCGTCGAGTTCGCAAACGAGAAGCTCGCACAGTGAGCAACGCGGCACTCGCCGCTGACAGGTCGGAGGCCCGCACGGCCTCCGACCGGCCTGAACCGATGAATACGCGTCACGGCAAGAAGCAGGATCGCAAGTTCGGCACCATCATTGCCCCTTACTTGTTTGTTCTGCCCGCATTCGTGATTGTGTTTGTTTTCATCGTCCTCGCGGCACTCAACACTTTCAGGCTTGCCTTCACCGATTCCACGCTGCTCCGTCCGGGCAAATTCGTCGGATTCGAAAACTTCATCAAACTGTTCCACGACGAGTACTTCCTCACCGCACTGCTCAACTCCACGATCTACGTGATCTGCGTAGTGCCGTTCATGGTGATCCTCCCGTTGATTCTGGCCTATCTGGTCAAGGGTAACTCCCGCATCATGGGCTTCTTCCGCACCGCCTTCTACATGCCGGTGGTTATGTCCGCCGTTGTGGTGGGTATGATCTGGACCAACCTGCTGGATTCCGCCGGTCTGGTCAACTCCGTGCTCAAGGCATTGAAGATCATCTCCAAGCCGGTTCCATTCCTCACCGATCGATGGGGCGTGCTCTTCAGCTCGATGTTCGTGACAATCTGGCTGGGCCTCGGCTACTACATGGTCATCTACCTGACCGCCCTCGCCAACATCGATGAATCCCTTTACGAAGCCGCCTCCCTCGACGGCGCTGGCCCTGTCCGCCAGTTCATCTACGTGACAATGCCCGGCGTGCGCTCCACGATGATGCTCATCATGATGCTGTCCACCATCGCCGCATTCCGAGTCTTCAACGAAATCTACGTGTTGACCAACGGCTCCGCAGGCCCCGGCGGCATGGATAACGATGTCGATGCTTATCAAGCGCGAAGGCACCGGTATCCAGGCCCGCACTGGTTACGCGAGCGCCATCTCCATCGTCGTGCTCGTCATCGTCGGCGTCATGCTCATCGTGCAGCAGATCGTACAAAAGCGAGGTGAGGACTGATGAATACCAACACGCATAAGGTCACCGTCGGCAAAGTCGTCCAGTATCTGATTCTGATTCTGATGTTCCTGCTGCTCGTCGGCCCGTTCGTCTGGGAACTGTCCCTGTCGTTCAAGGGCAAGGGCGACAACGTCTACGCCGTGCCTCCCTACCTGATGCCGAAGACCCCGACGCTGGACAACTACATTTCCGTGTTCAAGCAGGTCCCGGTATTCCACTACATGCTCAACACGCTGGTGGTCTGCCTGATCTCCATCTTCGGCAACGTGGTCTTCTCCACGATGGCCGGCTACGCACTGGGACGCCTGAAGTGGCGTGGCCGCGGACTGGTGTTCACCATGTTCATGGGCACCATGGTTATCCCGATCGAAGGCGTGATGATCTCCCAGTTCCTGATCATTCGCTCCATCCACCTGCAGAACACACTGCTGGCAGTCGCACTGCCTGGCCTGTGCGGCGCCATCAACATCCTGCTCATGACCAACGCCTTCAAATCCATTCCAATGGAACTCGAAGAGGCGGCCATGGTGGACGGTGCCAACCTATGGCAGCGGTTCTTCCACATCTGTGTACCGCAGGTCAAAGGCACGATGACCGTTGTCGGCATCTTCGCATTCGTCGGTGCCTGGAACGACTTCCTGTGGCCGTTGATCGCGATCTCCGATGAAAGCAAGTACACCTTGACCCTCGGCATGAACCGACTCAAGGGCATGTTCATCCAAGATCCGCGACTGATCGCCGCCGGTGCGCTCGTCTCGCTTATCCCGATCATCGTCTTCTTCTGCTGCTTCCAGCGCTACTTCTTCCGTGGCCTGGAACAGGGTGGACTCAAGGGCTGAGCGGACTGGAAAAAGGAGGTACTCCAATGAAATTCGGAGTCAACTACACGCCGTCGCATGGCTGGTTCCACGCATGGCTCGACCCGGACTGGGACGGCATCGACAACGATCTCAAGCAGATCAGCGAACTGGATATGGACCATGTGCGCATCTTCCCGATCTGGCCGTATCTGCAACCTAATCGCACCTGGATCAACAAGAAGGGCGTGGCGGATGTGCGCCGCATGGTGCACATCGCCGGCGAGCACGGTTTGGATGCCTATGTGGACGTGTTCCAAGGGCATCTGTCCAGCTTCGACTTCCTGCCTTCATGGCTGGTCACCTGGCATGCGGGCAACATGTTCACCGATGCGGACGCCGTTGCGGCCGAGCGTGAACTGGTCAAGACCATGACCGATGAGCTGTCCAAGGAACCCGCGTTCAAGGGTCTGACCTTGGGCAACGAGGTCAATCAGCTGTCTGACAGGCCGCATCCCACGAAGATGAGCGCCACGGACCGGCAGATCGACGCATGGCTGGACGCGCTGCTTCCGACCGCCGCCGGTGAAGGGCACAACGCGCTGTACAGCGTCAACGATGGCACCTGGTTCATCGATGGGCACCCGTTCACTCCGGTGCAGTCCGCCACCAAGGGTGATATGACAGTGATTCACTCCTGGGTGTTCAACGGCATCGCGCAAGGATACGGCGCCACCAGTGAGGAGTGCTCGTCGTACGCACTGTACCTGGCCGAGCTGGCCAAGGCGTTCGGCAAGGATTCCGAGCGCCCGGTGTGGCTCCAGGAAGTCGGTGCGCCGGAGAATGTGCTGGAAACCGACTACACGCCGGAATTCTGCCGCAAGACCGTTGAACGTGCCATGGATTGCCGGAACCTGTGGGGTGTGACGTGGTGGTGCTCGCACGATGTGCCCGCCAGCATGGAAGACTTCCCGTTCTTCGAGCACTCTCTGGGCTTGTTCGACGAGCAAGGCCAGCTGAAGCCGATCGGCCGTACGTTCGGGGAACTCGCCGTACAGTACCGTTCCGCATTGCCGGCTCAGCCGAAGACCGTCGCCGTGGTGATTGATGTGGATGAGGCCGGAAACCCGGTGAACCGCAGTGCGCTCGGCCCGGGAGGCTCGGTGTGCGACCTGTGGATGAAGCTGCAGGTGGCGGGCCAGCGTCCGACCATCATCACCTCGCAGGTGGCGGCCAATCAAGAGGCGCTCGCGCAGCGTGGCATTCTGGAATTGCACGCTGACGAACACCCCTATGCCGCCCGTTACTACACTGCGGTTTCGGACCCATCGTTCGAAACGGCTGATTAAACCGATATCCGGTTGTGGAATCATCTACTCCTTGTTCCACAGCCGGATATTTTCAATTGCAGTGCGCACAATTGCAGTGCGCAGGGCAAAACATAAGACCCGGTACTCGCCGAAGAGCGAGAAGAACGAGAAGACAATATACGAGAAGGGGAAGCGCTCAATGAGCATCAATTGCGCCGCAGTGGACCGACTCATTGATTCGATGAGCTTCACGCAGAAAGTTGGCCAGTTGAACCAGCGTCTGCTCGGTTGGAAGTCCGTGGAACGCAATGCTGCGGGACGGCTGGTGGCCTCGGACGAGCTCAAGCAGGAGATTGACCGATGGGGTGGACTCGGCACCCTGTACGGTCTATTGCGAGCCGACCCATGGTCTGGTCAACATTGGGGTAACGGCATACGCCCTGAGGAGCGGACTGAGGCGATTGCCGTGGTGCAGCAAACTGTGCTGGAACGTGGCGCGCACGGCATCGGCGTATTACTTAGCGAAGAGGCGCCTCACGGGCATCAGGCGCTGGGCGGCACGGTGCTGCCCACCAATCTGGGTTTGGGCGCTACGTTTGACCCGCAGGGGGTGCAGGAAGCGGAAGCCGCGGTTGCCGCAGAACTGGCCGCCAGCGGCATTCATATCGCATTGGTATCCGGTTTGGACATCGCCCGTGACCCACGCTGGGGCCGTTGCGAGGAATGCTTCGGCGAGGATCCGCTGATGGCTGCCCGCATGTGCGAGGCCATCGTTACCGGCATGCAGGGTGAGCATCGCAGCAAGGTCGGCCACGGGGGAGTGGCCGTGGTGCTCAAGCATCTGGCGGCGCAAGGCGAGGCCGTGGGCGGCCGCAACGGACAGTCCGCCGTACTGGGCCCGCACGATCTTCATGAAATTCATCTGCCGCCGGTGGCCGCCGGTGTGCGCGCCGGTGCCTTGGGCTTTATGGCAGCCTACAACGATATCGATTCTGTACCTTGCTGCGCCAACCCGTGGCTGCTCAAGGATTATCTGCGCGACCAGCTCGGTTTCGACGGCATCGTGATGGCCGATGGCCTGGCCGTGGATCGGCTCGAAGACATGGCCGGCTCCATTCCCGCGGCAGGGCGTGCCGCACTGCTCGCCGGCGTGGACGTCTCCCTGTGGGATGAAGGATTCACCCGCCTCGAAGAATATGCGGATGACGAACAGGTAGTGGCCGCTGTCGACACGGCCTTGCGCCGGGTGCTGGAACTCAAAGCCATGTTCGGTCTCTTGCCCGAAGACGGTGCCGATACCGCCGCAATTGCCATGCCGAGCGCCGACGCCATCGCGCAGGCCACTGCGGATGGGCGTGAGCAGGCCAAGCGCATGGCCCGCGAGGCGATAACGCTGATCAATGATGGCCAGTCTGCCGCCACGCTCGACGATATCCGCAGCGTCATAGCTGATGCTCAAGCCGGCCCTGTGATTGTCGCCGGCCCGTTCGCCGACGATTTCGGCTGCTTCCTGGGCGATTACACCGCCCCTCTGCCCGCCGATGAACAGTCAAGCGTCTACCGGCAATTGGTGGCACGTCTCGGGGAGGACCGGGTTCTCTTGGCCGCCAAGCCGAGCGATGCGCCGGCCGATCAATGGGCGCGTGCGTCGACCGTGGTATTCGTATGCGGCAGCACCAGCGAACGCAGCTATGACAGTGAATTCGACGACAATGGCGCGGCGAAGGCCGTAACCGAATACGGTGCCACCTGCGGCGAAGGCGTGGACTTGTCTGACATCCGCCTGCCCTGGCGTCAGGATGACATGCTAGGTGAAGTCGCGGCATTGACCACCGCTCCAATTGTTTCGGTGGCGGTGTGCGGTCGCGCGCATGTACTGACCGATGTGCTGGAACGCTCCGCCGTGACGATCTGGGCCGGATATGCCGGCCAATATGGGCCGCAGGCCGTATCCGACGTATTGGTTGACGGAGCCGACATGTCTGGCCGCCTTCCTGTGACCTTACCCGCATATCCCGCAGCCATTCCCGTTCGATACAATGACCGCCAAAGTGCCGCGCATGTCTACAAGGATGCGGCGGAACCGATATTGCGCGGCTTCGGCTATGGAGCCGGTTCGCTGGCGGCGGTGACGTTCAGCGAGATGCACGCCGATACGCAATCGCATCCAGGTGAAGTGCTGGTGCAGGTGACGGCACATGCTGACGATCATGGGGCCGCGGGTGCCGTGAATCTGTTCGCGCATGTCAGCGGCGGCCGCCGCATCCCACGTTTGGCAATGCTTGTCGATTCGGTATACATGGACTTGAACGCGGGAGAGCGTCGCGATATCGCGTTCCACGTGCCGTGTGATCGTCTGCGGGATGTCGGTGACGGGCAAGTTCAGGTGACCTGCACGCTGGATGGAGATTCGACGCATACGGTCACGGCGACGCTGCCGGGGGAATATTAGGGGGCATGTATGAATGTGGGGTGCGAAGCACTGGAACCGCATCGCACCCCCGGATGGAGCCTGAAACCGCAAGGCATCCATCCTCGCAATCTGCAAGTCTGCGGGTTGTCACCCGATAGAGGAAACAACAAAGGAGATTATATATGTGTTGCTCACAAGGTAGTGAAGGGCGCTCGTCCATCGGACGCAGACTCGCCGCCGTCGCGGCGGGCGTAGTCGCCACAGCACTGATGCTCGGATGTTCGCTGGCCATGGGAACGGTTGCTAACGCCCAGGAGGGGGATTCCCCCGTTGCGGCGTCGCAGGAGGGTAACGGCAACAAGCATTTCATGGTGTATTACCGCGCATGGCGTGACGTGACCATGAAAGGCGTGAACACCGATTTACCGGATGACAATTGGATCTCCATGTACGACATTCCATACGGCATCGATGTCGTCAATGTGTTCAGCTACGTTCCCAGTGGCCAGGAAGCGGCGGCCCAGCCGTTCTATGACAAGCTCAAGAGCGATTACGCGCCGTATCTGCATGCCCGAGGCATCAAACTCGTACGAGGTTTGGATTACAGCGGTGTTATGGTCGACGGTTTCAAGACGTGGATTGCTCAGCAGGGCAAAAACGTCGATAGCGCGACCGAATCGGATTATGACGCGTACGCCGATCATGTCATCGAAACGTACATGACCTCGGTTGGCCTCGACGGTCTTGACATCGATATGGAAACTTTCCCGGATGCCGCGCAGGTGGCGATTTCCGATCAGGTCATCACAGCCCTCGCCAAGCGCATCGGGCCGAAGTCGGATAACCCGGAAGGCACGATGTTCCTTTACGACACCAATGGCAGCTACACTGCTCCGTTTAAGAACGTTTCTGATTGCTTCGACTATGTTGCCTACCAGCAGTACGGTTCCGATTCGAACCGGACGGCCAAGGCCGCTGCCACCTACGAACAGTTTATCGACTCGACCAAGTTCGTTCCCGGCCTGACCTTCCCCGAAGAGGGTGACATGAATAACCGGTGGAACGACGCGACCGAACCATACCTGGACAGTCATTTCTATGATGTGGCCTCATACTCGTACGACCACAATCTCGGAGGCATGTTCGTCTACGCGCTCGACCGCGACGGACGCACCTATTCCGACGATGATTTGGCACACATCAAACCGTCGAATCTGATTTGGACGAAGACAGCCATCGCACAAAGCCAAGGCATGAGTCTGGAAAACGCCAAGCAGGCTGCCAACCACTTCCTTGACCGTATGTCCTATACCAAGGATGTTCCAGCCGAAACGCGCCAAACCGTGGCAGCGGCCACCAACCTGTATGAGGTGAACAAGGCGGTGCTCGGCGCGGATTGGAACGACGGATACAGCAACACATATGATCCGACGCTCGAACTTTCCCTGACCTCCATCGACACCACGGCACTTACCGGTGCCATAGCCAAGGCGGATGCATTGCTAGCTGACGGCGCAACCGATACCGATGTGCGGACAACGCTGACCACGGCCAGAAACACGGCGGTCACTGGCCTGACCAGCAAGCTGTATACCGGAGCTGACGTTGTCTCCTGGACGGCATCGCTCAACACCGCAATCGCAGATGCAACGGGCGGCAAGCCCAAGCCGCAACAGCCAGGCACAGGCGAAACGGACAAACCTAGTTCCGGTGACGCATCACACAACAAGCCACAGTCTGCAACCGGACGTCTGGCAAGCACCGGTTCCGATGGCACCGTCGTGCTATCGGTCGCCGTGATTATGACGCTCGCCGGTATCAGCGTATTCGCAGTCCGCCGCCGCGGATAACACCGGTTCGAATGAACCGAAAAACAGTATTTGGGATACGGCGCGATATGCGAAGCGCCGTATCCCATGGCCCACATCGGTAGGGACGAAGTAGTACGCAGACGGTTGATCTCCGGCGTAAGCCGGAAGAAGTCAAAGGAGATTATAGATGAGATTGTCACTAGGCGATCCCGCTGGGTGTACTTCTGCCCGGGCTCAACACAGGAAATGGCTGTGCAGCGGTCTGGCCGCGGTATTGTCGATGACCACGCTGGCGGCGTTGGCCGCACCGGCCAGCGCCACCGACACAATGCCATGGGGGTGTTCCTATGTTTTTGTCAACTCCTTGGGGAGTTGACGTGTCGGGATTCCGGTTGGCTGTCGTGGGCGCGCTTCGCCCTGCCGGTGGCGTCCGGCGTCCTTTCCCGTGTGGCCCGATTCAGGCTACGAGGGCTGGTTCCTGGTAGAGGACGCCGTTTTTGAGCATGCTGTAGATTACGTCGCAGCGTCGGCGCGCGAGGCAGATGACAGCGGCGTTGTGGTGCTTGCCCTGTTCGCGTTTGCGCTTGTAGTAGGCGATGGACGGCGGGTGTTTGGCGGACGCGACGAACAAGGACTGCCACAGCGCGTTCCTGAGGCGTTTGTTGCCCCGTCTGGAGGGTCTCTCGCCCTTGATGCTGGTGCCGGACTGGCCGGTGGCCGGAGCGATGCCGGCGTAGGCGGCCAGGTGGGCCGCGCTTTTGAAGTTGGCGATGTCGCCGACGATGTTCCAGCCTACCAGGACTTCATGAAGCAGATCGTCGATCAGGGCATTTACATCCAGTGGTACGACTCAGCCACATACCCGGGTGGCGGCGTAGGCTACCAAGACATGTTCAACGGCAGCAATTCGCCGTATATGCAGGATACGGACAAGGGCAAGATCTCTGATTCCATCTTCCTGAACTACTGGTTCAGCGGCAACATGCTTAAGGATTCGGCCGCTCACGCCGAGAGTTTCGGCATCGATCCGAAATATGCGGTGTTTGCTGGCATCGAGTCCGGACAGAAGAAGTTCGACAGTATCGGCAGCAATGCGGGCTATATGAACGTCAATCTCGACGATACAGGTAAGCCGTATGTGAGCCTCGCCGCGCTCGGCACCGACTTCGTCTCCCGCGAACTGGGCGACGACAAGAAGGTCTATCCGAAATACCAGAACCAGGTGTTCGACCGCGAACGCCGACTGTGGACCGGCTCGTCCACCGGCGAGAAGGGCACCACCGACATCGCCGACAATTACATCGACGACGGCACGAGCAATGACGGTTGGAAGGGCTTCGCTTCCCAGATCGCCGAATGCTCCGTGGTTGGCGGTTCCATGTTCTCTACGTCGTTCAACACCGGTCACGGTCTCGAATGGCGTGATGGCGGCGAACGGACCAGCGACCAGCAGTGGGGCAACATCAACCTGCAGGATATTCTGCCGACATGGCAGTGGTGGATCGATGCCGACTCCGACCCGCTGCAGGCCGACTTCGACTACGGTAAGGACTACGAGGCGGTACCACGCTTCAAGTACACCAAGGTCGGTGGTTACGAAGGCGGCGATTCGCTGGTGCTGAGCGGCAAGCTCTCCAACGACAACACCATTCGCCTGTACAAGACCGACCTGGATGTCGCTGCCGGCTCCAAGATTGACCTGACCTACAACAAGCTCAACAGCGATGATTCCAAGTTGCAGCTTGGCCTCATCCTTGCCGACGACCCCGAGACCGTGGTGCCGGTGGACGTGACGGACGGTTCGGCAGGCAACGGCTGGAAGACCGCGAGCGTGGACCTGTCCCAGTACGCGGGTAAGAAGATCGCCACGCTCAAGCTCTACGCCGTGGGCGCGGACGGCTCGCGTTCGCTCGCCACCGAAGCGCCGCTGAACGAAGCGGCGGCCGTCTCCGACGTGAAAGTCGAACCAGGCAAGGACGGCAACGTCAAGGTCTCTTGGACCAATCCGCAGGTATCCGGCGAGAAAACCGTGACCGTCAAATCCGACACCGGTTCGTGGCGTTACGCCGCGAAGCCGTATTCCCAGACCGTCAAGGTCGCCGCCGACAAGAGCAAAGTGACGATTGCCAATGCGCCGGTTGACAGCTCCCGCTATGTGGTGAACGTCGATAATGCAGGTGGCACTACCGCTACGGCAACAGGTGCATTTGCCGATGCCGCCATTGAGCCGTATCCGGCTTGCTCGGTGATCTGGAATGGCGATAATGTGACGCTGGCCCGTCCTGAGACTCAAGACTGGCGCTACCTGTACATGACCGAGAAGTGGATCGGCGAGAATGGCAAGCAGCAGCAGGAGAACCAGCTGGGTGCTAGCTACACCTACTCGCAGAACACTCCGCCAATCACTGGTATTATCCGTGGTCGTACCACACCTGCCTCATACACCAGGTCCATCCCCCGCCAGTCATGAACTGCGGGTGCAGGTCGAGGATTACAGCGGCAACAAGACCGATCCGGTGAAGATTCCGACCGCCGACGAACTGGCCAAGTGCACGGTCGCCGACCCCACCCAGCCGGATGCCAAGAAGTCCACGCTGACCGCGGTCGACGGTTCGGCCGTGGCCGACGGCAAGGCCATCCGCACGGTGCAGGCAATGGTCAAGGATTCGTTCGGCAATCCGCTGGCCAATGCCGAGGTGGCGTTTGAACTGCCCGAAGGCGTCTCGGCCATTGGCGGAAACACCACCGTCAAGACCGATGCCGCCGGCGTGGCTTCGCTGAACGTCGTGTCCACGAAGGTCGGCAAGTACACGGTGAAGGCCGTGCTGAACGGCAATGCCATCGGCAAGGGCGTCACCGTCGAATTCACCAAGGTCGCGGTGACGCCGAACAAGCCCGGCGACCAGAACAAGCCTGGCGATACCAAGCCGAACAAGCCCAGCCAGAACGACAACAAGAACAATGACAAGAATGGCGCTTCGTTGAGTGCCACGGGTTCGTCGGTCATTGCGATTGTGGCGGCCATGGTGGTGCTGCTTGGCGCGGGTGCGGTGGTACTTCGCGCTCGTAGCAAGACGGAGTGGTTCGTCGCAATACGGGTGTTGATACTCGTGCCATAAGCGGGATTTAGGGGTTGCCCAATGGGTGCCCCCCCCTAAATCCCGTTTGTTTTGTCGCAAGACATATGCCGAGACCAGTGACTAAAATGCTTTAGTTATTTGACTAAAATTATTGATATCATAAGAGTTAGCGCACGGTTGATGCATATGGCCCAATGCGGGGGTGCCGTCAACCGTATCGCAATAGTCGCAATGCGGTCGTAAAAAGGAGTGTTCATGAGATCTGCTCGCGAGGCATCGTCATCGTCTGACGGCACGCAGCGTGTGAGCCTGAAAGACATCGCAGATGAATTAGGCATCTCGCAGACCGCGGTATCCTTCGCCATCAATGATCGGCCCGGCGTTTCCGCGGAAACCAAACGTCGGGTCAAAGAGGCTGCAGCCAGGCTCGGCTGGACGCCGGTCTACGCCGCACAAGCACTGGGATCCTCGAAGACCATGACCATAGGCTTTGCCCCCGCACGATCCACGCAGGGGCTCACGGATGAAAGCTTCATACTGCACTTCATGGCGGGTGTGCACGCCTCGCTCAGCCCCAAAGGCTATGGTTTGCTGTACCGCCCATGCCGATTCCTGAACGAGGAGATGAGCGTATACAAGGATTGGGCGTCGCGCAAGCGCGTGGATGGCGTTATCCTCGTCGATTTGCGAGCCGATGATCCACGCCCGGAATTGTTGAAGAATCTGGGTGTGCGCGCAGTGCTTGCCGGAGGACCCGACCCGAACAATTATGTGCCGTCACTGTCCATCGATGATTCACGCACGATGGGAACCGTGCTCGAACATTTGTCGTCATTGGGACACCGCCGAATCGCCTATCTTTCCGGCGATCCGAACCTGGATTATTCACAGGGGCGTGTCGCGGCGTTCCGCGCATTTGCCAAACGGCGAAAGCTGGAATCCATCAACATCGAATTCACCGATTTTGTTGCGGAACAGGCCGCGATGCTCACGTTGGAGATGCTGCATTCACCGAAGCCGCCTACCGCGTTCATCTATGAAACGGAGATCCTCGCCGCGGCCAGTCTTCACGCCATGGCCGAAGATTATTCCGCTCGGCAGATGGAGGCGGGGGAGGGCCATGCGGAAGTCTATCCGAATGGGCTGCCCGCCATTGTCAGTTTTGAAGACAGCTTTATTTGTGAGGCAGCGTACCCGTCGATTACCTCAGCGCATCGTGACGCCAGTGAATACGGTGCCAAAGTGGCGAAACTGCTGCTCAAAGTGCTCGCCGGCGAACAGGTGAGCGGCAACCGTCAAATCCTCACCCCGAAACTGGTGGTCAGGGACAGCACGGCCAAACCCTGTAACTCCTGTGGAATATAGAAACCACCGATTCTGAGTCAGCACTTCCAATCCATACGACGTTGGCCCTCGTTATCAAGCGGGGGGCCAACGTCGTTGAAGGAGGAGATAAGAAGGCTAAGATATTGCCGGTCAGGCCGCGTTCTTGACCGCGGTGGCGATGGACACGGCCGGGTCGAGGAACGGAATCAGCGTGGACTGGAAGGCGTGGTACAGGTCGGACTTGCCCGGCCAGACCGTGCCGATCACGTGGTTGTTCTTGTCGAGCTGGTGGAACCAGGAGCCGCTCTCGTGGTCGATGACATGTTCGTCGACATACTGGGCGAACGTGGCATACCAGTTGGCGTACATCTCCTCGCCGGTGGCCGCGTACAGCGTGGCGGAAGTGTTCAACGATTCGGCCAGCGTCCAATGCATGCGATCGGTGACCACGGGCTTGCCGTTCCAGTCGGTCGTGTAGGCGAGTCCCACGGTGCCGTCGGCGTTCCATGCGTCGGCCACGGCACGCGCGAACAGGTGTTCGGCGGCGTCGACGTACGGCTGTGCTCCGTCAAGGTTGGCAAAGGAGCTCAACGCCCACTGCGTGATCAGGCGGGCCCATTCGATGCCGTGACCCGGCGTGGCGCCGTACGGCTTGAACTGATCATCCTTCTTGTCGACGTTGCATTCGAGGTCCAGCGACCAATCGGACTTGAAATGTTCGGGGATGCGCCACTCGTTGTGCTTCGCCCAGCCGATCACATGATCGATGATGCGTCCGGCGCGTACTCGATAGGCGTTGTCTCCTGTGGCATCCGCCACGGCTAGGAATGCCTCGGTGGTGTGCATGTTGGCGTTGAGACCGCGATACGGGTCGAGCTCGGTGAATTCGGTGTTCCAGGTATCGACGGCCAAACCGATTTCGTCATTCCAGAAATGCTTGTCATACGTGGCAAGTGCCTCGTCAAGCAGTTCCTTGGCACCCGGACGCCCGGCCAGCAGGGCGGAGGACGCGGCGAGAATCACGAAGGCATGCGCATAGCAGACCTTGCCCGGCGCATGGGTGCCGTCCGCGAACACCTGCGGATACCAGCCGCCGTGCTCGTCGTCATGCAGAATGCCGGTCAATCCCTTGAGCGCCGCGTCGGCCAGCTCGCCCGCACCCAGGTATCCGAGCATGGCACCAATCGAATACACATGGGCCATACGGCTGGTGATCCACGTTTCGACGCCGTGGGAGGGGTCGAGGGTGCCGTCGGCGTTCAGCCAGCCGGAACCGCCGTTCGGTGCTGGGAAGCCTTTGCCGAACTTCAGCAGCTCGTAGGTTTCGGAAGCCATGAAAATGCGGTTGGCTTCGGTGCCGAGCGTATAACGTGGGTTATTGGTCATAATGATTGTTCCTTTCCTTAACGAGAACATGCGGTGGGTGCACAATGAGCATTCAGCGGGCACGTCTTAGTGTTTCACGCGAATGTCGAAATAGTCCATGACCAGTTCGCAGAACATCATATTCGACCAGCTGAACCATTCGCGCGTGTACTTGGTCGGATCGTTCACGTCGATGCCTTCGTGCATGAGATGTGTACCGGCGTCGGTGGCTACAAGACGGTCGAGGATATGCGCCTTGAAGTCCTTGTTGTCACTGGTCATCGCCTCGATAGACAGGGCGATGGGCCACACATAGCGCGGCGGGGTGTGCGGTGAGCCGATGCCCTTGAGATACTCGCCCTCGTAGTAGTACGGGTTTTCGTCGCTGAGCAGCGTACGTCGGGTTGCCAGATATGTCGGATCGTCCGGTGCGCAGTATCCCAAGTAAGGGGCCGCCATCAAGGAGGGCACATTGCTGTCGTCCATGATATTGACGTGGCCCAGGCCGTCGGTCTCGAATGCGTAGATCGTCTCTCCATTGCGGTTCGTCGTTTTGGCGTGGGCTTCAATGCCTTCGGTGATGGTGCGGCGCAACTCGCCGGCACGGGCGGCGATATCGGCATCATTCAGAATCTCACCGCCGAAGATGCGTTCCAGATAGCCCATCACCACGGCGGCGAACATGTTCGAGGGCACCAGATAGTGGTAGGTGCAGGCGTCGTCGCTGGGGCGGAAGCCGGACCAGGTCATGCCGGTGTACGCCACCGGCGACCCCTTGCCGTTATTGCTCAGCGATTCGGTGGGGATGTCCGTGTCGCGGATGAAGAAATACGGGGAGCGTTCATGATGCTGCTCGGTCTCGAATACGTCAAGAATCTTCTTGACGCCGGCAATGAATTCGGCATCGAAATGACCGGTGTTGCCGGTGTTCGCATACAGCATCCAAGCCAACTGGATGGGGTAGCACAGCGAATCCACCTCGTACTTGCGCTCCCAAAGCCAAGGGCTGGAGAAGTCGGACTGATCGTCCTTGTCCCAGGAGGCACCGTTCGGTTCCTCGTTGAAGGCGTTCGCATACGGGTCGATGGTAATGTAGCGGAACTGCTGGCGAACCAGACCGGCGATCAAGTTCGCAATGTCGTCGTCTTTGGCGGCAAGGGCTAGGTAAGGGCGTAATTGCGCGGTCGAATCACGCAGCCACATGGCCGGGATATCGCCGGTGAGCAGAAATGTGGTGCCGTCGTCATGCCGTTTGACCGTGGTGGTCAGGGTATCTGCAAAGCAGGCGTTGAAGTTCTCGGCCCAATCAGCGTGTTCGGTGCCACATAGGTCCGTGATGCGCTGCAAGAAATCCGAGACCGACTTCGGTATCGCGGTGGTCGTCATAAATTCAACTTCTTTGTTTGAGGGATATACATATCAAGGGAACAGCATTATTCTAAACCGCTTTAGTTGAAGACACGCGAAAGGATGTGAAGAGCGTGGCCGTGAGTACACCATATGAAAAAACCGGTGAGATTTCCTGTTCGGAGAATCTCACCGGTTGCGGTCAGTCGATTCGTGAAGTCACACGAATGACGAACAAAGGGGGGCGGAATCAGGCCTCGTTCTTCTCGTCCATGGCCTTGAGCTGGGGCGGGGTGTACGTGTCGCGCTTGAATTCAGTCAGGAAGTACAGGCCGACGACCAACAGCTCGATGGCGGGGCAGGATGAAGGCGGTGCCGAGAAGAATCACGCAGCCGATAATCATGTAGACGGTCAGCACGCGAGTCTCGCGGACCTTCGAGAGCGGGTAGCTGGCGGAGATACGGTCCACGAAGAAGATGAAGCAGCCGAGCGCGAAGAACGCCAGGCCGGTCATGATGCCGATTTTGTAGCTGGTCTTCTTGATGAACAGCGAGGCGGGGATGGCCACGATGAAGTAGCCGGCATAGAATGCGGACTGCACGAACGCGGTCTTCATGTCGCTCAGGTCGAATACGGCCTTGAACTGGGTGATAAGAATGTCATTGAGGCTTGCGGCGATGGCCTAGAAGGCGAACAGCACCGAAGTCATTGAAAATTGCAATACTGGCGTGCGATCAAGGTAGCCGTCAGGGCTTTCCACCCACGCCACGTTCTTGGATGCGGTCTTGTCCATGATATGTATTCCCTTTTTCTCTATAAATGGACGTATGACAGATCGATCGATCAATGGATGATGACTAGTGAATAGTGATAGTCCTGTTGCCGGGTTCCATCAGGGTGTTACATGATTTGGCAGAATTCGATGACCTCGTGGTTCGGGCCCAGTACGTTGAAGTAACGGATGCCGTTGCTCCAGAAGGTGTCGATGTGCTGGATGGAGCCTTCCGCGAAGTTCAGGCCGAGCTTCTGCGCTTCAGCGAAGGACGCCTCGATATCCGTGGAATCCAGCGCGAAGTGGTTGATGGCACCGTTTTCCATCGGGGTGGGATCCATGGTCCACACCTCGAGGGTCAGGTTGTTCAGGCGCAGGAAGGTGCAGCGGTCCTCACCGTTGGGATAGATGCCGAGGCATTCGAAGCCGAGACGCTCGTAGTAGGCGATGGTGCCTTCGAGATCCGTGGTCGGAATGCCGACATGCTGGACGCCGGTGACGGTGTCACGAATGGACATGGTAACTCCTTTTTAAAACGGGATGGCTTTGCCGGTATAGGACGGCAAAGCCATCGGGAAAATAGGTGGTTTTGGATTACTTGCCGATTTCAGCCAGGTAGTCGGGCATCTCGGCCGGGTACTGCGGCCAGGCACCGGCCTGGGTGCAGACGTAGGCGGCGGTGTTGACGGCCTTGCGGTGGGCTTCGGCGAGCGTGTCGCCCAGCAGGATGCGTGCGGTGAAGGTGCCGGAGAAGGAGTCACCTGCACCCACGG
>OLOM01000721.1_pt1 | contig 24609 bp, 10 predicted proteins | sample 1672531 | NCBI WGS metagenome assembly OLOM01 (sample SAMEA3136696, study PRJEB25190) | human gut metagenome | reverse complement strand
AAATAAAAAAATAATTAAAAAATTCCATCAAAAAAATCTTAAGTTTCTAGGAATGTATAGATACAGTAACTGATTTTTTTAATATATTTAAAAATAATCTATGAAACTAAAAAAGCTTTAAACATAAAATAAGATATTATAATTTTTATTGAAATTTAATTAAGAATTTTAACCAAATTGTTAGAACAAGGAATACTATAAAAATTAATAGCTTCAAAATAAATACTTCTAATAATCAAAACACCAAAAATATATAAAAATAGAAGTTAGATAAAAATAGGTTATACATAAAACTACATTAACCCAATTGTTTAAAACAGTTAACTAAAAATATAGTACAATAATATACAATTTAATCTATATTAAACAAAGAATTATATAAAAACACTTTATTGTTATCAGTTATCATAAATAATAGTTAAAAATAAATATCTGAAGTAGCAATTATACTAATTTTTTAAACAATATTAATAAAATTTTAAAAAAAGTTGAATAAACTAAATTAATTTTGAAAATAAATCATCCCATTTATTTACAACTTCATCTAAAGAATAATTTTCCAAAACATCATTTAATGCATTTTTACGAATATTCTCCCTTAATGATATATCCGAAAGCAATTCTTCAATTTTTAAAACCCAGTCTTTTGTATCAGTAGCCAACAAACCGTTAACGCCATTTTTAACAACAGTATTATAAACCGGCATATCACTATAAACTCCTGGAATTCCCAATACTGCCAATTCAATGTATTTTAATTCGCTTTTCCCCAGATTGAATTTTGAATTCTCTAAAGGAACCAGTGCAACATCCCAATTAGCTACTTTTGAAAGCCATGGCATAAATACCTCAAAACACATATTATTTAAAGGAAGCTCAACAGCATCATACCAGTCTTCACATACATCATCTTCTGCATTAAAACCTCCAATTACTTCAAAATCAAAGTCATAGTTTTCTTTAAGCTTTAGAATAACATCTTTAATTAAAAATAAATCTTTAGAATGAGTTAGTGTTCCATAATACCCCAATTTTAATTTACCGTCTCTTTTAATATCTTTTTTAACATTGAAAACTGTATTTACATAATAATTATGTATTATCGTAGTTTTATTTGAATCAAATTTAGAAGCCAAATTAGGAGTAGTAACAGTTATTGCATCTGCATTATCAATGAAATTAGTTATCTGACTTCTGACCCGGTCAACATACTCAAAAGAAGGGCTGTTTTTTTCAACTCCCAACAAATCATCGTCAGTTTCATAAACAACTTTAATGCCATATTTTTTGCATCTGGCCAATAATAAATCCAGAAACGGTAAAATTCTTTGTACAACAACAATGTCAAATAGTTTAGACCTTAAAATATTGTCTATATCCATCATAACATAGCTATCCATACCATACATGAAAAATGTGTATTTATCAGATTTGCTTAGCTTATTAAATGGACCATGAAGTCTTATATATGGACATGGAGCTAAATTTTCAAAAGGATCATTTGTGAAAACACCAATTCTAATTTTATCTGAATCAATAGGTTTTTCAAGCTGAATATATGGAATTAAAGTACGTTTATCAGTTATATAGCAATTATCTTTAACTTCCAAATGGAGTTTAGTGTTTTGACCGTTATAATACTGAGTGAAGATAGGAGTTTCAAGTGTATTAACATAATTATTGTCAAAAACATTAATCTGATTGTTTTTAAAAAAACCATCCAGAACATAATCAAAAACAGGATTGTCAACCCCATATTTGCTTTTATAAAATTCCAGATTAAATACATCAGTTATATATGACTGCTGAGTAGCCAAATCATCTTTAACTCCATAATACAGATAATGCAAATTAACATCCATATTCTGAACCTTGCAATCGTCATGAACCGCTACATATTTGTCTTTATCAATTAATTCCAGGTTTTTAATCCTTGAATAAATTTTTTTATACATTGAAATCTTTTTAGGGCTGGCTTTTGATTTCATAGCTATGTAAGCTAAAGGACTGTTTTTAATGGATTTAGACAAATTCATAATATATTATATAATACCTTAACATAAAAATAAATTTATGTCTTATAAAGTCACTGTCATTATTCCAACATACAATAGCGTGGAATTTTTGGATTCAACAATAGCTTCAATTATGAACCAAAGCATCGGATTTGAAAATATAGAACTGATTATTGTTGATGATTACTCTACTGACAACACTCAGGAGTTAATAAACAGCTATTGTGAAAAATATGAAAATATAAAAACCTTTGAATCAGGTAAAAAAACAGGAACTCCAGGAAGAGCCAGAAACATAGGAATAGCTAATTCCACAGCAGAATATATAATGTTTATTGATCATGACGACAATTACCTGCCTGAAAGTGTTGAAAAATTATACGATGCAGTTACTAAAAATTCATGTGATGTAGCTATCGGTAAATTCCAAACATTTGGAGAACAAAAAATAGTCCCTGAAGACTGGATTACACAGGATGTTGTTTTAAATTCAATTGATGAAGATTTACGCTTTTTTTCAATAAATAATATCTGGAGAATGATATTTCCAAAAGAATTCCTTAATGAAAATAACATAACTTTCCCAGAGGGAGTTTTTGCTGAAGATTTAACTTTTATGATTGATGCTTTCGTGAATGCCTCAAAAATAGTCTTTATAAATGATATTGTTTATAATTTCAGATTAAGAACCGGTGACAACAGCTCAACAAGTTTATCTAAAGGAATGCATTATTTGGATGGATTAATTGAAGGCTATAATAATACAGTAGATGTACTTAAGAAAAACAATGCATGCAAATATTACGACACTATTTTTAATCAGCATTTAAGCTGCTGGATTAGTGATGTGGCTTTAAGTGAAACAATTGACTTTGAAGATAAGAAGGAGCTGGTAAGTAAGTCCCTTAAATTATTTGACGAAATGGATGACATTAATCCGACTCCTGAAAATAATGCAATTAAAAGTATAATAACTCAGATAAGAGCCAGAAATCTGGATGAAGCCTACAGTCTCATGGGTGATTATCAGCTATTTAGAAATAGAATCCACCAGCTGGAAGTTGAATTGGCTCATAAAACCCAGCAGGTAGCTAATCTGCAAACTACAAAAGGCTGGTTTAAGTATAAAACTAAAAATATAAAACAGAGATTGAAAAAAAAGATTTGAATTTTAGTGTGTCATGATTCATCAAAGTGAAATACTGAAAGAAAACTTCAAAAAAATAATAAAAAACACAACACAACACACAATAATAAAAGCCCCATTCAAATATAATAAAACTTAAAAAAAATATTTAAGTGTGTCATAAGTGTATCATGTTACAGATACTTAAAGAAACTTAAAAATAATAAACCAACCTTTTACTTTAATCAACATAACATTCCTAAGAATTATTTAATTGAATAAATAACTTCTTTGCCACTAATCTCATATTTTTGAATCAAATTTAATTCAACCAATCTTCTTAAATCTCTTGCTGCTGTGAATCTTGATACTCCAAATAATTCTCTATATTCTTTATTTGTAATATTTTCATTATTTTGAGAAAGTATTTCTAAAAGTTTATATTGCCTATCATTTAAATCATATTTTTTGTATATAACTTTTATTTAAGAAATTAAAACAATTTTACGAAATAATATCAATTTTTCATTAATAAAAAACTTTTTTATCAGGATCCCCTCTTAAAAATTTCATCCCACTGTTTTGCACGGGATCTTAAATCATAGTTTTTCAAAATATCATCACGTGCATTGTTTAATATTCCATTTCTAAGTTTAGGATTTTCAATCAACATGGATAATTTATTTACCCATTCATCTTCACTATTGGCTAAAAATCCAGTTACTCCATCTTCAATAGTATTCTTATATACATCAACATCACTAGCTACTACTGGAACTCCAAGAGCTGTAAATTCAATGTATTTTAACTCACTTTTACATTTATTGAATTCTGTGTTAACTAGAGGAATTATTCCAATGTCCCAGTTTGCCCTAGCAGATATCCATTTCATGAATGTAGCCATTGACATCGGATAATATGGTATTTTTTTAACATTGAACCAGTCTGCATTTTCATCAATAGATGCTCCAATGATTTCCAAATCAACCTGAATGCCTTTTTTAGAAAAAATATCCTTTAATCTTAATATAACATTATGAATAAGCTCCAAATCATTATTATGAGTCATTGTTCCAAAGTAACCTATTTTTACATAATTATTACCTTTATATGAAAATCCTTTCAACGGCAATACATTATCAAGATAGTAATTTCTAATGATTGTTACATTGCCTGACAAATTCAGGTTATCGAAACGCCTTTTAAGCTCTGAAGTACTTACAACTATTTCATCAGCTGCAGAAACCAGTTTTTTAATATTTGATAAATTTCCTTGAATATAATTAAATGAGGGATTAGATGGGTTGATATCTAAAAAGTCATCATCAGTTTCATAAACCAATTTAATTCCATGCTGTTTAGCTTTTTTAGCTATTTTAGTAGAATATGGATTTACTCTTTGAATTACAATTACATCGAAGATTTTTGATTTGATTATTTGGTTTACATCAATTAAAGGTAAAATTTCCTGACCATAAACAAAGAAATGATAGTCTCCGCTTTTGCTTAACTCTTTAAACAATGAATGAATCCTTATAAATGGACATGCATTCATATTATCAAAATTATCTTCTAAAAATACTCCCACTTTAATTGTATCTGTTTTAAATTCATGATTTGTATGAATATAATCAATTAAAATTTTTGAATCTGAAATATAACTCTCATCAGCCAGTTTTTCTTTTATCCTTTTAGTGACAAAAGCATCCAGCTGTTCATGTAAATTTCCATGCAAATACTCGACAAAATTAGGATAATTTCTATTAATAGCTAATTTTTTATTAAACCCTTTAGTTATATAATGAATAAGCGGGTCTTCATCAGATGAAATATTATTTGAGCTGATATAATAATATAAATCAAATATCGGATTGATATATTTTAATTTATCATCAATATGGTCTGTTTTTGAACCTTCCTCTATAAAGTGTAAAACAGCATCTCCAACCTCACCGTGTAATTTTTTGTATTCTGCTTCATCAAAAATGCCAAAATGTTTTATAGTATCATAAATATGGATATTTTCTTCTGCATGTTTATGTTTAGCGAATTCAAAGATATGATTATTCTTAACTTTTCTAGCTACATCACCGGCTACCCTTAATGGTTTTGTAAGCTTTAAAGAATTGGAATTTAAAAAAGTATTGTATTCATTTTGCAGATATCCCACTCTGCCTGCAGTATCTATTCTATAACCTGCCATTCCTTTTACATCATTGATTAAAAGATACATTTCTTCTTTTGAAAGCTCAATTGTATCTCCAAGATCCATATTTTCTACCTGAGCCCCTATTTTAGCTCTCAGATTATCACTGGTTATTGGCATTGAAAATACTACCTTATGGTGATAATCACCTTTATCTTTAGCCCAGTATTCATTGTCCCAGTAATAAATTAAGCTAACTGACGGATGAAAATCATTTTTCCAGCACACATATGCAAAACTTAGCTGATCCTGATTTGTAAATCTGATATTTTCCTCCCACCAATCTTCCATGACTTTAATGATTGCAGGATCATTGTGTTTTCTAAAAATAGCTCCCATTACCCCCAATCCATATTTTTTTGGAAATCCCTGATTTTTATAATAATTAATCTGTTCTTCCATTACTGCACGAGGATATCTTGGAATTATTTTAGAAGCTTCATATTCCTCGTAAACACAATCCCTTTCTGTGTGAACTACACAAAGCATTGGAGAGGAAGCTTTGATGTTTTTGTAGATATATTCCCTAATGCTTCCTTTTATTCTGAATGTTCCATCTAACCAAAAACTGTATTTATAATCTTTTAAATATTTATGAGGAAGTAATTTGTACTGTTTGGCTTTTCTATTGTTATCTAAAGTGCTTTCATCCATTTGAATAATTTTCCATGTGTCAGATTCCAGATTAGGATTATCTGTAAAACATATGTAATCACAGTTTTCATCAATTACTTCAGGTTCTTTTAAAGTATCATAATCCCCTGTGAAAGCTGTATAAATAGCTATTTTGTTATTTTTAATATCTTCAATTGTTTTGGCTGCATCTTCTGAGGAATGATTAAATAAATCCCTGTTAATGTGCTCCTTTGCAACTTCCTGATATGTTTCATAAATTTCCTCATAACTCATAGTATCACAAATATTTTTCCTTAATTTTATCTAAAAGATTAAATTCAAAGTCATTTTCACTTAAAACCATGTCATAATCATTATTATTTTCATCAGATATTAAAATTTTTATTAAATTAAGTCTTGAACTTACATTTTTAATATCATATTCCTTTTCAGTTGATATTAAAATATCACAGTCCTGACCAATATCCAAATCATCAATATTGGGAATCAATTTAACATTATAGCATTCATTGTTTAATTTGGAAACTACTTTTTTTATCAAATCATTATTTTTACTTATAATCGAGAAATCCAGTTTTTTATTTGTGAAAAACTTATTTGCCTCAATTTTATCCTTTAAAATTTCCTTAAAAATAAAGTCTCCCCACTTATCTGCAAAATGCATTATATTGTGATAATTCAGCTGATTTTTCCTGTCATCATCTTCATGTCTGGTTGCAGATTCATGATGGAACAATAACACTGCAGGATTGTAAATTGTTTTATAACCTGCTTTGTATAACTTAAATGCGAAATCAATATCCTCATATCCGTAAATATACTGTTCATCTAACCCGTCCAATTCAAAATAAACATCTTTTGGAACTAATAAACATGCTGCAGTATTTGAAATTACTTCTTTTTGATGATTTAACTCATCTGAAAAAAGCATTGTTGAATACATATATTCATGATAGGGGCCATAAATATATGGAGTTCTTTCTTCTCTAAATTTTACACCTGCATGCTGGATTGAAAAGGATTTGCCCTGACTTTCCATATCTTCATAGTAAGGAAATACTAATTTAGCTCCAATAGAACCAACATTTTCATTATTTAAGGCTGTTCCAACCATTTCATTAAGCCACCCATATGTCGGTTCAATATCATTATTCAATAAAAGTAAATACTCCCCATTAGCTATTTTAGCTGCATCATTGTTTCCTTTTGAAAAGCTGACATTTTCACTGTTTTCAATAACTGTAACCGGCAAATCCAAGGAGTGCAGATATTCAACAGACTCATCACATGATGCATTATCCACTACAATAATTTCATAGTTTGAATAATTTGTTTTTTTATCAAAATCTGCAAATAATCTTTGCAAATGTCCTAAACCGTTTCTGTTTAAAATTATAATTGAAACTAAAGGTTCGCTATCAAAGATATAATTAGCTAAAAATAAAGAGTTGGTATCCAATATTTTCTTTCTGCGTGCAATAAACGGATTTTCTTCTAAAGTAAAACCTTCATGATCATTGTCAATATAATGAACTAAAGGATTTAAACCCTTTCTTTTAATTTCAGGATATTCTTCCAAATATCTTTTTAAATTAAACTGAGCAGAAGGATTTTTATCTTCCTTATATCCATAAAATAAATAATGAACTAAAGGATCCATTCCTGATTTAGCAATGTGGGGATATGCCTTAAGATAATAATTTTTATCAAATAATCCTGATTCCATTATCTTATCATAGCTTTCCATGTATTTTTTTGCTTTTTTTGGATTGAATTTGGATTTAATTAAAAATTTTGAATATGAAATATCAGACATTGAAAATTACTCCTTTTTATTGAAAAAGCTAAATTTCCTTTTTTTAGGTTTTACCTGCAAATCATTTATAATATTGTCCTTTTGTCTAAATAAATTAGCAATATCATTATTAGTTAAGATTTCCAAATCAAAATTAATTTGAATACTTGAAATATCACTAAAATCAGCATCTAAAACATAACAAGGGTCCAAATTAGTAAATATTTGATAATCATCATCAACTGAGTTATCACAATTTGCATCACTTATCGGTAAATTATTAGTTATCCTACACTTAATAAAACTGCCTTCCAAAGGGTCAAAACGTAGTTTAGAGATATTGCCAAAGTTTTCCAGGCTGAATTCAAGATTATTCTTTTTTAAAGGCGAATAGTCAATAGCTACTTTATCAGATTCATTAAAACCCTTTCCCGCATCAACATATAAACTGGCTTGTGAATTTACTTTATTTAATCTGTTAAAATATTTATATTTGGCTAAAAATGTTTCAGCATCATACTTATCCAAATCCAAAATATCCTTTTCATAGCTAAGTTTATCTGGGAAAAGTTGTTTAAATCTGTCAATGTCTTCTTTTTTAAGTGGAATAATAACTGATTTAAGTTTATTAATTATTTTAAGCTCATCAGCCAGTGCCCAGTTGTAATAATAAGTCCAAAATAGAATATCATAAATAAAATTAATGTTAAGCAATTTAAGATCATTTAAAAACTCCGGATATTCATATCTTAAATCAAATATTTCTTTTATTGAATTTGAAAGATGAATAGAACTATCAACTGTAATGTTTTCAGTAGTTGAATCGGAATTCTTTCTATAGTAATAAATGGAATCTTTTGATAAAAATATCCTTTTAGCATTGATTAAAGCTAAAATAGCTACAATATTGTCTTCATAAAAACCTTTGGAGAATTTCAGATATTTAAATAAGCTTCTATGATAAATCTTATTCCATGGAGCTGTTGATAAAAATAGCTTAGGATTCTGCTTAATATCAGTTATTAATTTATTTTCCAAAGTATTTTGCTGGTGGATATTTATCGGTTCAACATAATCGCTTCCAGTGTATGTTTCCCAATTATAAATCAATAAATCTGCATTAAATTCATTTATTTTAGATAATGCATCTTCATATGCATTTTGTGATATAAAATCATCTGCATCCAAGTAAGTTACATAATCTGAGCTAACTTCCTTAAGAGCCATATTTCTGCTTTCACCGGGGCCCAGATTACTTTTATTTGAAATTAATTTAAAAGAGGGATATTTATCAGTATATTGGCTGATTATATCTAACGTACTGTCACAGGAATTATCATTGACTATTATAACTTCAATATTGTCTATTCCTAAGCTTTGGTCAACAACAGAATCCAAACATTCTTTAATATAATCCTCAGCATTGAAAACAGGAATAATGACACTTAATTCATAACTCATAATTTCACGATTTTCTTAAATTTACTTTTAATAGAAGTATCAGCTGACTGTTCTTTTAAATCATTGTTTTCTTGTGCTAAAACTTGATTTTCATGACGCAACTGTTCTATTACACCTTCATAATGATTAGCTAAAAATTCATAGTATGATTTTTTATAATTTAATTCGAACTCGATTCCATTGTTTGAAACATCTATCGCCTGATAAAATACCCTGTCATCAAAATGCCAGGTAGCTAAATGATTCTTGTTAACCTGATTTAGGGAGAAAAATTCATAATTTTCCTTTATTTTTTCAAGATATCTGTCTCTAAATCGTTCATCCAATCTTAAATAAACGAATTTGAGATTAATAACTGCAAATAAAATAAATTCATCCTTAAAACTTTCATAGATTTCATCTTCTTTTAAGAAATTTTCTATGGAAGTTAAAATCTTAAATATATCAAAGGATTTTTCAGTGCCTGTTGTGCAGATTGAATCATTTCTTATTCTGTAATTATAAATTGGAGTTCTGATAATTGAAACTTTATTTAATTTAAAAAAGATTTTGTAAAAGAAATAGGCATCTTCATAATTAAGTCCTTCCGGAAATTTAACAGCCAGTTTCTCTAGTGTTTGGACATCATATAATTTAATAGATTCATGAGGAATTCTAAATACAATTTCAGGGATATTTTTATAGTTAAAATTCTTATTGTCAACTGATGAATCAAACATATTTAATTTTGTAAAGTCATTTTCCTCATATTCCTTAGTTTCCTGATTAAAATATCTGTATGGAAAAATCACCATTTCAGAGTTCAAAGCATTTGCATGATTATATAATAATTCAAGGGCATTTAACTCTAACCAGTCATCAGAATCTAAAAATAGCAGATATCTGCCTTTAATATAATCCATTCCAGTATTTCTTGCACCGCTTAATCCTTTATTTTCCTGAGAAACTATTTTAAATCTTTCATCTTCAGATGCATATTCCTCTAAAATATCAATTGAAGAATCGTCAGATCCGTCATTTACACAGATTACTTCAAAATCTTCAAATGTCTGATTAGCTAAGCTATCCAAACACTCTCTGAGATATTTTTCCACATTATAAACCGGTACAACTACTGAAATTTGAGGCAAATTTCCACCTTATTTAAGATACATTTTTTTATAGTATTCCTGATATTCTCCACTTTTAACCTGGTCCATCCAGTCGGGATTGTCCAAATACCATTGGATAGTTTCTTTAATACCTGTTTCAAAAGTGTATTTTGGCTCCCATCCGAGATTTTCCCTAATTTTAGTTGAGTCAATAGCATAACGTCTGTCATGACCTAATCTGTCATCTACAAACTCAATTAAGGACTCATCTTTACCTAAAGCTTCCAATATTAATTTTACAATTTGAATGTTTTGTCTTTCGTTATGTCCGCCAATATTATAAACTTCACCAAGTTTTCCATCATGTAAAACTAAATCTATTGCTGTACAATGGTCATATACATGTAACCAGTCACGTATGTTTTTACCATCACCATAAATCGGTAATTTTTTATCTTCCAGAGCATTTGAAATCATTAAAGGAATTAATTTTTCCGGGAACTGATAAGGGCCATAATTATTAGAGCAGCGTGTTATATTAACCGGCAAGTTAAATGTTTCATAATATGCTCTTACAACCAAATCTGCACTGGCTTTTGAAGCAGAATAAGGGCTGTTAGGTTGTAAAGGAGTAGTTTCTGTAAAATAACCTGTTTCCCCTAATGTTCCATAAACTTCATCAGTAGAAATCTGCACATATTTTTCCACACCATATTCCTTGGCAGCATTAAGCAATACCTGAGTTCCTAAAACATTTGATTTAATAAATATTTCCGGATCACTTATACTTCTGTCCACATGGCTTTCAGCTGCAAAATTAATAACATAATCAGAATCTTTAACTAATTTATTGACAACTTCCTTATCTCTGATATCCCCTTTAACAAAAGCATAATTGTCCTTATCTTCAATATCTTTTAAGTTTTCAAGGTTACCGCAGTATGTTAAGGCATCCAAATTAGTAAATTCATAATCAGGATATTTATCAATCATATATTTTACAAAGTTACTTCCAATAAACCCTGCCCCACCAGTAATTAATATTTTTGTCATAATAATGCACCTAATACCTGATTTGTGATTCCTTTAGAGTTTTCCATTTTTTATCCTTATCAGATAATGTGATTTCATCAATTCCGTCTAATGGCCATTCAACAGCTATGTCTGGGTCATTCCACATAATTCCGCCTTCATCTTCACCATGGTAAAATTCAGTACATTTGTATACAAATTCAGCTTCATCAGACAATACTACAAATCCATGAGCAAATTTAGGAGGTATATATAACTGTTTTTTATTTTCAGCTGACAATATTTCCCCATACCATTTTCCATAAGTTGGTGAATCTGCTCTGAGGTCTACTCCAACATCAAATACTTCCCCTTTAATAACCCTAACTAATTTTCCCTGAGGATATTTTAACTGTAAGTGAAGTCCTCTAAGTACTCCTTTAAATGACTGTGACTGGTTATCCTGTACAAAAGTTAAATCATAACCTGCATCTTTGAAATCCTTTTCATTATATGTTTCCATGAAGTATCCTCGATTGTCTCCATAGACTGCAGGTTCAACTACAAACATTCCTTCAATATCAGTTTTTGTAAATTTAAAATTTCCCATATTAATCATCTTTAACTAAATTAAATAAATATTGTCCATAATCTGTTTTTTTAAGTTCTTCAGCGGTTTTTAAAAGCTCTTCTTTAGTAATATAACCTTTATTATACGCTATTTCTTCAAGACATGCAATATAAAGTCCCTGTCTTTTTTGTATGGTTTCAATGAAATTAGATGCTTCTAAAAGACCAGTGTGAGTTCCAGTATCCAACCATGCCATTCCTCTTCCAAGAAGTTCAACTTTAAGTTTTCCACGATTGAGATATTCTTCATTAACTGAAGTGATTTCAAGTTCTCCCCTTTCAGAAGGTTTTACATTCTTAGCTATTTCAACTACATCATTGTCATAAAAATAAAGCCCCGGCACTATATAATTAGATTTAGGTTTTTCAGGTTTTTCTTCAACTGAAAGCACATTCCAGTCATCGTCAAACTCAACTACACCGAAAGCTTCAGGATTGTTTGTATAATATCCAAATATTACTGCTCCTTCTTCCAATTTGGTTGCTCTTTCCAGTATTTCAGTAAATCTGTGACCATGGAAAATGTTATCCCCCAAAATTAAAGCAACATCATCATCACCAATAAAATCTTCCCCAACAATAAATGCTTCTGCAAGACCGTTAGGTTCTTCTTGAACTTCATAGCTGAAATTAATTCCTAAGCTACTGCCATCACCTAAAAGTTCCTTAAACATAGGTAAATCTCTAGGAGTAGATATTATTAGAATATCTTTGATTCCTGCAAGCATCAATACAGAAATAGGATAATAAATCATTGGTTTATCATACAAAGGTACTAACTGTTTAGATATTGCTTTTGTGATTGGATACAAACGAGTTCCAGATCCTCCAGCAAGTACAATTCCTTTCATAAAAATCCCTTTTAATAAATTTTATAATGTTTAAAAGTATATTTTTTCTAATTAATTAAAATACCTATTAAAAATAAAATTGTGATTATAAATAAAAGAAGTATAAAAAAAGAAAAAAAAGTAAGAGAATTGGGAATTCTCTTTAAGGACTTATTTTTATTGTGTTTCCTGTTTGGAAGTCGTTCCAGTAGGAAGTTATGATGTATTCGCCGCTCATTAATCTGATTCCTAAGCTTGCAATACCGTCTTTATTAGTAACTTTGTGATAGAAGACACCGTTTACGTTAAATGATACATTTTGGTTAGCTAATGGCTTACCTTGACCATCTAAAGTTAAAGCAGTGAAATTGCTGCCGTCAAGGTACTTCATAGAGAGATCTTTTGTTACTAAAGTTGGCATGACAGTGACTTTGTTTCCAATATCCAATCCGTCATACATTGTTGTAATAGTGTAGTTTCCTGGTCTTAAAGCAATTCCTAAGCTTGCAACACCATTTTCATCTGTTTTTTTGTGATAGAACACACCATTGATGTTAAATGTTACTTCTTTATTTACTGCTAAAGATCCGTCTTTGTTGTAGACAGTTGCTTGGAACTTAGAAGCATTTAAGTAATATTTGGTTAAATCGTTTTGCATGATTAATGATTTTACAGTTATGTTAAATCCTTTTTCTTCACCGGTTACAGGGTTGTAAGCAGTTAAAATGTATGATCCAGGTCTTAACATAATACCTAAATCAGCTACACCGTCCTTGTCAGTTGTTTTATTGTAGAATACACCATGAATGTTAAATTTAACAAGAGTGTTAGCCAGTGCTTTTCCTGTACTGTCAGTGAATTTAGCATAGAATCTGGTAGCGTTCTGATACATTTTAACTAAATTATCAGCTACAATAGTTGGATTAATAGTTACAGTGATGTTTTTAGAAACTGCATCAAATTTATCAGAACCCTTATAAGAAACAGTAGCTTCGTATATATTAGATACTAAGTTTAATCCCATTGAAGCAGTACCGTTAGCATCAGTTGTTTTATTATAAGTTTGACCATTAATGGTAAAGTATAATGTAGCATTGACTATTGGTTTACCTCGGAAATCTGTTAATTTAGCAATTAAACGTGTTCCGTCATGGTAAATCATAGTAATATTTTCAATATCCAAATTAACTTTTGGATTATGAACAACAGTTATATTACCATTTTCCACTTTAGAAGCATATTTATTATCACCAGAATATGTTGTGGTAATCATAACTACTCCTTCTTCTAAAGGATCAATAGCTATTTCTGTTACATCACCAGTAACATTAACAACATAAGTTTTATTGTTTATTTTAACAGTTATTGTTCCTGTTGCTCCATCAGGTAAGGAAACATAGATAATTCCATTTTCACCAGCAATAATACCAGGTGTTGCAACAATTATTTGATAATCATCAATTTTAGAAACAACAAAAGAAGTACTATTACTACTTGCTAAATATTTATCATCACCACTATAATTTACAGTAACATTATAATTACCAGCAACTAAATCATCTAAAACTAAACTAGCAACACCACCAGTTAAATTTAAAGTTTCCTTCTTACCATTTACAATAATTTCCACAACACCAGTAGCATCATTAGGCACTACAATTGTAATAATTTCTTCATCACCAACACGAATATTAGAAACATTAACCAATACAGTTGAATTAAACTTACCTACAACAAAAGAAGTACTATTACTACTTGCTAAATATTTATCATCACCACTGTAAGTTGCAGAAATATTATATACTCCAGCAGTTACTTTTGATAATGTATAACTAGCTAATCCATTAACAACAGTTATAACCTCTTTCATATTGTTTATTGTAACAGTTACTGTACCAGTTGCATCTTTTTGTGTTTTAACAGTTATTATTACATCCTCACCTAATTTAATTTCCCCAATATCAATAACTAAATTAGATTCCAGTTTATTTACTTTAAATGAAGTACTATTACTACTTGCTAAATAGTTATCATCACCACCATAAGTTACACCAACATTATATTGGCCAACACTTATATTTAGCAATGTTAAAGTAGCTACTCCATTTTTTAAACTTACAGTTTCAATTTTACCATTAACATCAAAAGCAATACTACCACTAGCATCACTTGGGGCATTAACAGTTATTATTACATCCTCACCTACTTTGACTTCACTTAATGTGATTTTTAAACTGGATTCGATTTTATTTACTTTAAATAAAGCACTATTTTCACAAGGGTTGTAATTATTATCACCAGCATACTTAGCAACAATCTTATATGTTCCACTTGTTAAATCACCTAATTCCAATTTAGCAACACCATCTTTAACACTAGCAGTGTAATTTTTATTATTTATTATGTAAGTTACATTTCCAGTTGAACTAACAGGTAAATTAGCAGTTATAATTGCAATTTCGCCAAAAGTAATATCTTTTACATTAATATTCATAGTAGAGTCTATTTTACTTACATTAAATGAAACTGTATTAGAAACACTAGTACCATAAGTAAGGTCTCCTAAGTATTTAGCAGATACCTTATACTTTCCAGCACCTAAATTATTGATAGTTACACTAGCAACAGCATTATTAATAGTAGTGGTGTAATTTTCACCATTAATTGTAAATGTTACATTTCCAGTGACTTCACTTGGTAAATTAGCTACTAAAGTAATACTTTCACCATACTTGATATCAGATATATTTTCTAATGTAATATTAGAAACTAATCTAGCATACAAAGCAGCATTATGAACTAACCCGTATGGCACATTACTACAAACTGCACTAACAGAAATTAAATCAGCTTTAGTTACATTATACTCATAATAATATTTACCATTTGCATATTTAGCAGCATATTCAACACCGTCAATGATAAATTTCAACTTAGAGGAATAAATATCTGCAATTGGTTGATTGGATAATCTTAATGTTGCAGTAATATTAACAATATCCCCCACAGCACAATCAACAGTTTCATTATCTAAAATCACAAGATCAGTTATAGAAAGAATTTTACCCGTAGTTGCTTTTATAGGATGTTCAAAAACATTATTTTCTAAATAATAGAAAGCATTATCATTTGACCAATAAGGAGCACTAAACTCAGCATCATATTGACAACTATTATTTTGAAAAACACAATTACGTATAGTTCCATTATTCATGGTTATAAGACCAGCTAATACAACCGTATTGTTTATAAAAGTACAATTCTCTATTGTAGCACCACTATTTTGTACTTTGTCACCCCTGGAAACTATCTTTATAACGTTACTAGCATAATTAACATCATCACTATACTCAGTCATATTTTGAAAAATACAATTAGTTATATATATATCCACAGTATTCCAAAATAGCAACATTGCCCTTACACAATTTTTAAAACTACAATTATTAAATTTAACTAAAGTACAATCATTTACCTTAGCCAGACTGTCATAACTGCCCTTGACTTTTGTAGAATTTTCAAAAAAACAAGAATCAACAGTAACATTATTTGCGCTATCAATTACAAAAAAAGGAACATATGAAGTCGTGACAGCTAGTCCTTTCACAACCACATTATTAGCTCCCTCAACCCGAAAATATACTCTAATTCTGTCGCTTGTTATTACTGCTTTTCCATAGTTATCTGCCTGTATTGTAATATTATTTTTAGAAAACTTCACAACTTTTGTTAGAGTATAAATTCCATCAGCCAAATGAATTATAGTATTATCAGTTAAACTAGCCGCTGCATTTTGGAGGGTGGTAGGGTTATCTTTAGATAACCCATCACCAGTACCATTTGTTGAAACATAAATATCTTTATAATCTATGCCCAAAACAGATTGATTACCAGCAGATAATACACTACTCATAATAATATTATTTTTAAGTAAAGATTGAACATTTAAACTTTGAAAAGTGTTTGCAATAGGTAAAGCATAAAAAGTACCATTAGAATTTCCAGCATAAATAGTACCATTTATTGCAAAACCTCCAACAATAGCAGAACTCGCATTAAAAGCCCAAATAACTGGAAACTCCTCATCGTCAATTATTGCCCAAACAATACCTTGATCATCCCCAACATATAAAACATTATCTACCACTGCAATAGCTGATGAAACAGGATTAACCCTGTACAATGGGTTACATTTATGATCACCAATATCAATTTTACATATGTTTCCTTCAGCACTTACAGTATATAAAGTACTATTAGTATTATCAATTATTAAAGTAGTTCCAGAAGTACCATTAATATTTACATTCCATAGCTCTCCAGTAGCATTTCTTGCATATACTTTACTATTATTACCTAAATAATAAATTACACCATTACTACCTACAATTGGAGTACCAATAACTCCAGTAATATTAGACACAATAGTTTGACCATTTGAAAGATTTACACACATAAGCCCACGAATAGTATTTACCCAAATATTACCTTGACCATCTAAAACAGGAGCAGAAAGTAAAGCTTGAGTACCATAATTCACATTATCAATTTGACAAATACTACCTGCATAATAATAAGTATTAGTTACAGAAGCAGTATTACCAAATTTCACCATAGCAATCCAAAGATTATTATCATCCCCATACCCATATTCGCTTGAAATATAAACTGTTCCATCATCTCCAAATACAGGAGCAAAATAACTAGAAGCCTGATAATTATTTGTGAAATTTGCAACTAAAGTTCCATCATTAATATTTAAAATATATAATGTATCTCCAGATGCTGGAGCAAATAAAAGACCATTATAAATAGCTAATTCATGGAAATAACCCCATTGAGTAGTGAAATTCCATTTTAAAGTACCATTACTATAATAACAATATACATATTGACCATTAGGAACATAAATATTTCCATCAGCACCAATTACTGGAGTACCAGCTAAATTATCAGATAAAGTAGCATTCCAAGTAGGAGTATTTTTATCTGCATAATCCGGTGGAACTATAACAGATGAATTTCCACCAGTACTTCCATTAGTATCATTTGTTTCATTACCAGTTTCATTAACATAAGTTACAGTGACATTCTCAACAGACTTATTAACATTTCCACTAATAACTATTGTACCGTTTTCACCTTTTGGATCAACAATCTTACCATTATGATATATAAAAGTAGTACCTGAAGAACCGTATACTGCAATAGTTCTTCCTATTGCTGCATCATTATTTGTGAAATCAGTATTATATATTTGAAGTTTACCTGCACCTAAAGTAGAAATAGCTCCACCTCTACCATTATCTTTGCAGGTATTATTATTATCCACAAAATAACAATTGTCGATTAATATATCAAAATTACTTCCATAATTATATGCACCTATTGCTCCACCACCGTTATTTGTAGTACAATTATTACCGATGAATGTAGAATTAAATATACTTAAAGTACTGTAAGTATATAAAGCTCCACCATTCCATCCAGCAACATTGTCTTTAAAGATAGAACCTACAATAGTAGTGTTTGCTCTATAATGAGTATGAATTGCTCCGGCCCACCAATATGCACCATTACGTGTGAAATTAGAATTATAAACTTCTAATTGACCACAGTTATTAATAGCACCAGGTTCAGTTGTTGCATAATTATCTTCAAAATTACAATTACGGACAACCATATGAACATTTGTAGTACTTGCAGCATTATGATTAGTAACAGTACCAAAACTTGTAGTACATTTAGTAAAATTACAATTTTCAATAATTCCTTCACCTAAGTTTAAGTAAACAACAGATTGATGAGAATTTGTTGCATTTACATTGTAAAAACTACAGTTATCTAATATGTAATTACCATTTCCATTAAATTGCATGAGAATATTTCCACCACAATTCTGGAATTTGAGGTTCTTCAAGGTTATATTAACATTACTCGCAGTTGTGTAAAAAGGAACATAGCTGTAAGTTGCTATATTACTTTCGTCACTCCCCCCAATATATGTACCGGTAGAACCTGTAATAACCACATTATGATTTATTAAAATTTGACTTTCAGGAGCCAAATTATTATTTAATTTAATATTTTGACTACCATTTTCATTTTCACAGTTAGATTTTAAGTCTGCCCAATTATCAACTAGTGTTACACTATCAGAACTTGATGTAACATCAACATTGGAAGTATAGACACTAACTTCAGATTCATCGACACAAGCATCTGTATCAGAAACATCGCTAGCACTAACCATGCTTATACTAAAAATACATATTAATAATAAGGATATTATTAATAATTTCTTAGACTTAAACATTAAATCATTACCTCCGAATTAAATCTTAGTTTTTTATAACCAAATTTTAAAGGAATTTTAATAATTAATTCATTTTTTACCCAAAAAAGAATTTAATTTAAAAATTCCATTAAAATGTACTCAAATATTAATTATATTTTATCAAGCACAATTGTATATAAATTAATAACTTATATTTAAATATTTTCAATTATTTTCGCAAAAACTGAATAAATATATTTAATAAATAAATTAAAAATAATTATATATTCATTGAAATAATAAAATACTAAAAAATATTAAAAAGAATTAAAAAAATATTGAAACAACTAATAACCAAACAACCACAAATTATTTAACTGTCCAATATTCAAAATAAAAATAAAATTATGGTAATTTATTCATTTTAATTCAAAAACAAAGTATAAATATAAATAAAAATAAAATAAAAACTGAAAATTGTATTAAATAAACTCAAAAACGGAGTGTGAAAAAATATGATTAAAAAAAGAATCATATTAATACTACTGATTATTGGAATAATATTAACAATATCAACTGTAAATGCAACAGAAGATATACAAGACCCTTATAATCAAACAGTAATAAATATGAATGAAAATATAGAAATAAACGAATATAATCAAGAGAATATGATAATCGGGAATAAAGAACATGAACCGATAATACAAAATAGTTATATTTATTCAGAAGGAAATGATATTTATAGAACAAAACTTACATTAACCATTAATGATACCACTACATTTAACACCACTGGAAATATAACACTAAACATTCACATGACAAGTCACCTTAAGTGTGATGAAAAATATTTTAATAATACTGCACTAAAGATTTATGACAATAATACTCAAATTGGCCAATTAATTTTAGGACAGCAAAATATACCACCATACAAATATTACGATGGTAATGAAGCAAACATTTACACATGTGATATTACATTTCCATACCATGTACAATATAAAACTGGTTTAACAGTATTTGTATTTGGAGTATATTCAAATGTATTATCTTTCGATAAAATGCAGACAACACAACTAACTAATTTAACCAGTAATTCCATTAATATAAATAATAGAATTCATTCCAATAGTTCATGGACCAATTCTATAAAATCAATACAAAAAGCAATAGAATTAGCTCAAAATGGAGATACCATATTTTTATCCAATATAAACATATTATCTAATTTAAAAGAAACTGTAAGTATAAATAAAAATATTACAATAATAGGTAATAATGCTACTTTTAATGGATTAGAACAAGAAAGCATTTTTAAAATAGCTTCAAACGCACATGTAACTTTAATAAATTTAACATTTACCAATACTACAAATTGTGTAATCGATAATGGTGGAAACTTAAACATAATTAACACTACTTTTAAAACAATAATAGGAAAAGCAATAACTAACACAAAAACATTGAAAATAACAAACACAACAATTGAAGATACTGACCCAATATACTGTCATCCTAAAATCATTCCACAAGAAACAACACTTGAAAATGGAATAATAGAAAATACAGGACAATTAGAAATAACTGACAGTGTTTTTAATAACATAACACTTCCAACAGAAATACAAATAACAAAAAATACTATGTGGTATGGAATAATATATAACCTCAAAACAGGAACAACAACAATAAACAATGCTAAATTTACAAATATACAAACAAGAGCTATTAAAAACGAAGGACAATTAGAAATAACCAATACATTATTTGAAAACATAACTTCACAAAGTGTAAAATTAACAGTAAACTCAACAAATTACAAAACAGTAAACTCAACAACAATATACCAATCATATATACAAACAAAAGCAACACTTGATGGAGGAGCAATACACAACACTAAATACATGAAAGTAACCAATTCCATTTTTAACAATGTAAATGGAAATGATGGGGGATCAATATACACTACAGGAACTGGAATTATAACCAACTCTAAATTTAATAATAATACAGCACTTAGAGCATATGGTGGATCAATATATAATTCTGGAAATTTAAATATAAACAATATAACTATTACAAAATCAGAAGCAAAAAGTATTGAAGAAATTGGTCCTGGATACACCTATGTAAACACTTACTCACGTGGTGGAGGAATATATAATAATGGAACATTAATCATGACTAATTCTACAATAACACAATCTAGCTCATCATTTAAAAGTAACGGTGGTGCAATATCTAATGATGGAGTAATGACATTAGATACAATTACATTATTCAATAATACTGGAACCGGTATTGTATATAATGGTGAAACTGGAGAAGGAACAATAACTAACTCATTATTTAAAAATAACAACCTTCCTATACACAGTGGTTATCCATCATATTACTATGGAGCTCTTTTTAATGAAGGAAAACTTACAATAACAAAATCAATATTTGATGCTAATAAAGTATTAGGTTGGAAACAAGCTCTAACTGGAGCTACTGGAAGCTTAAGCATATATAATTCTGGTGAAATCACCATAAAATGTAATTTATTTATAAATACACACCCATTACCTAAACCTGTTAATAGTACCGATAGTCTTGTCTGGGCACCATACAGTTTCATATATAGTGAAACTACTAAAATCAATATTATTTATAATTATTTTGGAATAAATAATGACATATTTTCCAATAATGTAATTGGAGTAGGATCAGGCATTATTAAAGTTAATAACTATTTTGTACTTCGTTTTGATCCTGAATATTTTGCAGTAGATATTAATGATACAACAAAAATCAAAGTATCCTTACAGTTAAATACTGCAATTAAAAATTATGAAGACACTATCTTTAATGATTGGGACTTACTACCAAAATTAAATGTCACTATAACCACATTAATCAATGGAGTTCCAACTAACATTACTAAAGAATTAATAAATGGTAGTGCAACTATAGATTATTCTTTTTCAGATAAAAAAACACAATATACAGTTTATGCTTATTGTGAAGGTCAGACAACCAATGCAACAATAGACATTGGAAAAGAACATGCAAATATGACCTTTGACATAAAAGACATTATTTACAAGGAAGATTTAATTATTACAATTAATGTCACTGGTGTTCCTAATTTACACAAACCAACCGGAAACATATCCTATGTAATTAATAATAAGAAATATTATGTGAATTTAGTTAATGGACAAGCAAAAATAAACATAAGCAATCTTAAAGTAGGAGATTATGTTATTAAAATTAATTATGAAGGAGATGATGATTACTTCAAAATCTTTACAATAAATAATTTCACTGTCCATAAAATACCAACAACATTAGAATTAGTATTAGATGATTTTAAAATAGGTGAAACAGGTTTATTAATAGCTACATTAGCACCTGAAAATGTAAAATTAATTGCACAATTATATATTGACGGAAAATTAACTCAAAATTTATATTTATATGGTGGAACCACATCCATACCAGTTAGAAATATGGCATTAGGAACACACAACTTCACAGTGAAATTAATTGGAACTGATGAATATGAATCTACAACAGCAACAGTGATATTTAAAGTGACAACTTATGAGACAAATATGACTGTTAATGCCAGTGATGTTAAAGTAGGGGAAAATGCAACTATTTCAATTAAAATAAATCCTGGAAATGTGAGAGGAGAAGCTATAATATCCATAAACGGAGTAAATCAGACAATATTTATAAACGACACAATAACCAATGTTACACTAAGCAATTTAAATAACGGGACTTATAATATAACTGTTTATTATCCTGGAGATTCCAAATATTCTCCATGTAATGCTTCTACATCATTTAAAGTGCTTAGAAATCCATCAAAAATTACAGTTAATGTAACATACGATGAAATTAATTTAACAGGTACAATAACAGTAATCACAACACCAAACAACTGCACAGGTACAGTAGGTGTTTATATTAATAATAAATTCTACCAATTAAACTTAACCAATGGAAAAGCAGTATTTAACGTTGAATATTCCAGAGGAAACAACTACATATACGTATACTATCCTGGTGATAGCTACTATGAATCTGCAACATGGAATACTACAATAACACTTGAAAGTAAAGTTAAACTAACTGGTGAAAACTTAACAATATCAGAACAAGACAACTCCAACTACACAATACTTATAACAGATTTAGATGGAAACCCATACGAATACGCACTCATAACAATCATATTAGAAAACAAAAACTATACTTTACAAACAAACTCTAAAGGAATTGGTAAATTCCCATTAAACCTTAAAGCAGGAACATACACCATACTCGCAATATATGGAAAAACAGCAATAAAAAACACAATCACAGTAAAACCTGCAAATATGAACATAGATATTAAAGACATACTTGCAGGCGAAATAGAAGAAATTAAAGTCACACTACCAGAAACTGCAACTGGAAGTATTACATTTGTTTTAGATGGTAAAACCTATGTAAAAACACTTAAAAATGGAGAAGCAATATTAGAAATTCCTAATCTTGAATTAGGAAAACATACATTAAAAGTAATTTACTCAGGAGATGACAAATACACAAATAATACAAAAACATTAGAATTCAATATTAAAAACTCCTTATCAAAAACAGAAATCACAATTAACAAAAACAACACCATCTACGGTGAAGAAATAACAGTAACTGCAAAAGTTACACCAGGTGCAACAGGAAACGTAACATTTAAAGTAGACAATCAAGAAATAACCACTAACTTAATAAACGGAACTGCTAAAGCTACATTTAATAAAATTAATGCAGGATTACAAACAATAACTGCAAGATACAATGGAGATAATATTTATCAAGGATCCGCAAACAACATCCAAGTAAATATCAACAAAGCACAATCCAACATTACCATCATAACTTCAGAAATTGTAGAAGGAGAAAATATCCTAATATATGCTGTAGTTAATGATGATGCAACTGGAAATGTTACTTTCAGGATTTTAGGATTATATTCACCAAGAAATAAAACTATCAGCAATGGTAATGCATCATGGTTAATTTCACCATTAACAAGTGGATCATACACCATAAATGCATACTATAAGGGAGATAACAATTATTTAAGCTCAAATACAACTAAAATACTTGTAATAAATCAAACAAGAAGTATATTGAAAGTTAATGTTGAAATAGGTGAAAATGAAATAATATTTAGTGCAACTCTTAAAACAGAAGATGGAAGACCAATTACAGGTAATGTAACTTTAGAGCTTAATAAAGAGTTCTATAAAATAGTAATAACTGATGGTGTTGGTTCCAGAAGCTTTGATAAGCTTCCAGAGGGCAAATACACATATTTTGCAACATATAAAGGAACTGATAAAATTTCTCGAGCTACTGACAACGGAACTTTTGAAATCAAATCTGTTGAATATAATGTTATTTTAAATGCTCCTGATGTTAAAATGACTTATCATGACGGTACAAGATTTATAGCTACTTTAACTGATAAACAGGGAAATCCT
>OLOM01000719.1_pt1 | contig 24625 bp, 18 predicted proteins | sample 1672531 | NCBI WGS metagenome assembly OLOM01 (sample SAMEA3136696, study PRJEB25190) | human gut metagenome | reverse complement strand
CCCTGATCGAACTGTTTCGTGATCGTAAACATAAAAAGAGATGAGCCGCCCTCTCCCAAGGTCTCGGCTCATTTCTTTAAGCTGAACTGAGGGCTAACCGTTCATCGGCAGCACTCTTTCCATTTCTAATTATAAACGCTTTTGATGTTTTGTCAAGCGCGAAAAACGGCAATGTTGCCGGTTTTTGATGAGAGAAAAGGCAAGGGCGGGTTACGTAATGAGCAAAATTGCGATACCTTGTTGAAAATATAGAAACAATCTTATTTTACGTTGACGAGCGGGGAAAGAAGTGCTATAATTTTAGGCAGAAATAAAGAAAACGTCCGCTACGGACGCTTCTCGGTCAATAAAAGATCGCCAAATCTTTTATTGATTCCAGATGTACGACCATCTGAAAACTTCGCGAAAAGACGCCGATAGGACGTTTTTTACAAGAGGGGTGCTTCATGTCTAACACTTAGTTAGATTATAGCACAAGCCAAACGATATTTCAAGGCTTTTCAGATGCTTGTCTGGAGAGCCTTTTTTATTTCTGATTTTGCACCTTGAAAACCGAATGAACCCACAGGCGAGAATACCCGGCGCAAATCAGTGTGCATTTGCACGCCTCTGCAATGGGAAATATTTGGTATACAGGATTGGACAAACCTAATCTGCCTCAGGAACGGCGTTTGAGAACGGGTCGCTAAAATCAGGATTATTAAAACGAAATACTTTGTTTTAATCGATGTGCATAGCGGCTATTCGGCTATGCACATACATTAGAACAAAGTTTGGTGGAAACGCGCGGGCTCGAACCGCGGACCTCCTGCGTGTGAAGCAGGCACTCTAACCAGCTGAGCTACGCTTCCATATCAACTGTATTATGTATTCTACCACAGAAAATGGGATTTGTCAAACGCTAATTTGGGGATGACGTGATTTTTGCGGAGGGATTTACAGAAAGTTTCAGTAAACTTTCCTTTTTCCGACACTGTATTTAACGCGGGGGCAGTATACTGAAAACACAGAATGCACGGGGAACGCCGCAAGTGGGCTGAAATGCGGCGGAGAAGCTTGCCTTTATGTGGGTTTTATCGGGGGTTAGTTATTGAAACTATACAAACCGAAGTGAGTTTTCATGGATTATTGTTAGAAATTAGCTAAAAACCCTTGAACTTTTTTCTTGTTGTGGTATTATTAGTATAAACATTGGTGCAGAGCGTCTTTTATTAAATTGAACGGCACGGAAAATAGGAAAATAAGACGCTGTGCGGCAAAAAATTCGGACGGACTGCGGGTGCAAAAATGAGAATGGCATGCACCGCCGGCGTTTGCCGGAATGTTCCGAATGGAAAGGACAGGACGTATGAGTGAGATGATAAACAAAACGGCGCCGGAAGGCAATGTTCCGCTTTATTTGTTCCGCAGCGGCAAAAACAGCCATTCCTACGAATACATGGGTGTGCACAACACGGTGAAAGACGGGAAGGCATGCACCGTGTGCCGCGTATGGGCGCCGAACGCGCAGGCAGTTGCCATTACCGGTGATTTCTGTGAATGGGATCCGGAAAAGTATCCGCTTACAAAGATCGACGACGCGGTTTGGGAGGGCTATACGGACGAACCCTTAAAGGAATTTGACGCGTATAAACTCGTCATTACGGCGGAGGACGGCACGGTGACGTACAAGGCCGACCCGTATGCGTTCCACGCGGAGACGCGTCCGGGCACGGCTTCCCGCTACTACGACATTTCGGGGTACAAGTGGAACGACGGCCGCTGGTTTGAGCACAAGAAAAAATACCCGCATTATAACCAGCCGGTGAACATCTACGAGATGCACGCAGGCTCCTGGCGCAAATATGCGGACGGCAGCGTGTTCTCTTACGACAAGCTCGGTGACGAGCTGATCCCGTATGTGCAGGAAATGGGCTTTACGCACATTGAGTTGATGCCGTTGACGGAGTACCCGTTCGACGCTTCCTGGGGCTATCAGGTGACGGGCTACTTTGCGCCGACCTCCCGCTACGGCACGCCGAAGGACTTTATGCGCTTTATCGACCGCTGTCACCAAGCGGGCATCGGCGTGATTATGGACTGGGTGCCGGGACACTTCCCGCGCGACGAGGCCGGCCTTGCGAAATTTGACGGCATGCCGTGCTATGAATATGCAGACCCGAGAAAGGGCGAGCACAAGGAGTGGGGCACGCTGGTGTTTGACTACGGCCGCACGGAAGTCATCAGCTTTTTGATGAGCAGCGCACTGTTCTGGGTGAAGGAATACCACATTGACGGCTTGCGCGTGGACGCTGTGGCCTCAATGCTGTACCTTGACTACAACCGCAAGGACGGCGAGTGGATCCCGAATAAGAACGGCGGCAAGGAAAATCTGGAGGCCATTGCGTTCTTACAAAGACTGAACGAGGCGATTTTCGCCGAGGTGCCGGAGGTCATGATGATTGCCGAAGAAAGCACCGCGTGGCCGATGGTGACGAAGCCGACTTACATGGGCGGTCTCGGATTCAATTATAAATGGAACATGGGCTGGATGAACGACATGTTGCGCTACATGTCTTTGGATCCATTATTTAGAAAGGGCAACCACAACAGCCTGACGTTCTCGTTCTTCTATGCGTTTTCCGAGAATTTCATTTTGCCGATCTCGCACGATGAGGTCGTTTACGGCAAGGGTTCTCTCTATAATAAGATGCCGGGCACGCCGGAGGAAAAGGCTGCAGGCGTACGCTGCTTTGCGACCTACATGATGGCACACCCGGGCAAAAAATTGCAGTTTATGGGCACGGAGTTCTCGCAGCACGACGAGTGGAACTTTAACGAAGAACTCGAGTGGAATTTGCTGCAATACCCTGAGCACCAGATGGCGCAGACGTTCTTTAAAAAGCTCAACGCGTTCTACCTCGGCCGTTCCGAGCTGTGGGAGATCGATTTCTCGTGGGAGGGCTTCTCGTGGATCTCGAACGACGACGACAGCCAGAGCGTCATTGCGTTCCGCCGCTTTGACCGCGAAGGCAACGAGCTGATTGCCGTGTGCAATTTCCTGCCGGTCCGCCGCGAGAATTACTGCATCGGCGTGCCGTACGCGGGCATTTACGAAGAGGTGTTTACCTCCGACGCTGCGGAGTTTGGCGGCACGGGCTTTACGAACGGCAACAACATACGCACCGTGGATGAAGCGATGCACGGCTTTGAGCAGAGCATTTCGCTGACGCTGCCGGAGAACACGGTATTCTTCCTGCGCTGCAAGCGTAAGGCGGCAAAGAAGCCCGCTGCGAAGACGACAAAGACGACGGCAAAGAAGCCCGCAGCCAAAAAGCCCGCGGCCAAAAAGGCGGCCGGCACAAAAGCCGCAAAGAAAAAAGCCTGATTCATTTTACATGAAACAATATACGGGCGGCGGCAAAATGCCGGAACGCTCGAAATCTACCAGAGAGGGGATCATCAGTCATGTTACCTAAGCAAGAAGTAGTTGCAATGCTGCTGGCAGGCGGCCGTGGCAGCCGTCTCGGTGTTCTTACCAAGAACCTCGCAAAGCCGGCTGTTCCGTTTGGAGGCAAGTACCGTATTATCGACTTTCCACTTTCCAACTGTGTGAACTCCGGCATTGAGACCGTGGGTGTTCTGACACAGTATCAGCCGCTCGAGCTGAACGAATACATCGGTTCCGGCCAGCCGTGGGATCTCGACAGTATGAACGCCGGCGTACATATTTTGCAGCCGTACGAGCAGAGCAGCGGCTCTGACTGGTACAAGGGCACGGCAAATGCCATTTACCAGAATATACCGTTTATTGAGCGCTACAACCCGGATTACGTGGTTGTGCTGAGCGGCGACCACATCTACAAGATGGATTACTCCAAGATGATTGCGTATCACAAGGAGCACGATGCGGCCTGCACCATCGCCGTTTACGAAGTGCCGATGGAGGAGGCTTCCCGCTTCGGTATTCTGAACACGAACCCGGACGGCTCTATTTACGAATTTGACGAGAAGCCGGCTGTGCCGAAGAGCAACAAGGCTTCCATGGGCATTTACGTCTTCTCCTGGAAGAAGCTGCGCGCGTATCTGGAAGCGGACGAGAAGGACCCGAACTCCTCGAATGACTTCGGTAAGGATGTGCTGCCCACCATGCTGAACGCAGGCGAGCGTATGTTTGCGTATCGCTTTGAGGGCTACTGGAAGGACGTCGGCACGATTGACAGCCTGTGGGAATCCAATATGGACCTTTTGAACCCGAAGGCCGGTCTTGACCTTTCCCGCGAAGACTGGAAAATTTATTCCAGAAACCCGGTCATGCCGCCGCATTACATTGCAAAGGGCGCAAAGGTGCAGAACTCTCTTGTAGCAGAGGGCTGCAACGTATACGGCGATCTTGAGTTCTCCGTATTGTTCCACGGCGTTTATGTGGCGCCGACCGCGACTGTGACGGACTCCATCGTGATGCCGGGCGCTGTGATTGAAGAAGGTGCGAAGGTGCAGTATGCGATCGTGGCGGAGAACGCCGTCATCGGCAAGAACTGCGTCATCGGTAAACGCCCGGAGGACATGGAAAACAGAGACGATTGGGGCGTGGCGGTCGTAGGCCCGGACTGCAAGCTCTCTGAGGGCACCGTTGTGGCGCCGAAGGAAATGATCGATAAGGAGGCGCAGGCATAATGTTTGGAAATAATGTTTTGGGCATCATCTTTGCCTATGCACACGAAGAAAGAGTACGCGACCTGACGGAGCTGCGCGTGATGGCTTCCGTGCCGTTCGGCGGCCGTTACCGTTTGGTTGACTTCACCCTCTCCAACATGGTGAACTCCGGCCTCAACAAGGTCGGCATCATCACGGAGGATAACTACCAGTCCTTGATGGACCACCTCGGCTCCGGCAAGGCATGGGACCTTTCGAGAAAGCGCGAGGGTCTGTACCTGCTGCCGCCGTTCGGCAAATCGACTTCGAGAACCGACGGCAAGATCGAATCGCTCGATTCCATTCGCCGCTTCCTGAAAAATTCCCTTGAGGAATATGTGATTCTCTCCGATTGCGATATGGTCTGCAATATCGATTACCGCGAGGCACTGGAGCAGCATGTGCGCCAGAACGCGGACATTACGGTCATTTACCGCCATGGCACTTCGCCGGACGTAGACCGCAACAACATCTATATGGTAGACCCCGAGAACCGCATTCGCGAGCTGCTTCTGCACCGCGGAAGCGAGCACGGTGTAAATTACGGCATCGGCATGTATATCCTTAGCCGCGAACTGCTGCTTCAGCTCGTTGAAGGATGCATGAGCCGCAACGAATATGACTTTGATAAAGATATGGTTCAGCGCGTAATTCCCGAACTGCGCGTGATGGGTTATGAATTTAAGGGCATTGCATATCAAATTTCCTCGTTTGAAGCGTACTTTAACGCTAACATGGGTTTGATGGATCCGCGCGTGCGCGCAGAGCTGTTCAATCCGAACCGCCCGATCTACACGAAGGTGCGCGATGATATGCCGGCGAAATACGGTTTGAATTCGTATGCCACCAACTGTCTTGTTGCAGACGGCTGCGTGATAGACGGTGAAGTGGAAAATTGTGTGTTGTTCCGCGGCGTGAAGATCGGCAAAGGCGCGAAGGTTCGCAACTGCGTTATCATGCAGGACACGGTCATCGGCGCGAACAGTCGGCTCGATTATGTTGTGGCGGACAAGAACGTGGAGATTGAAGAGAACCGCACGCTGATGGGCTATCAGACCTACCCGGTGTACATTGCAAAGGAAAGCAAGGTCTAAGCTGCCCCGAAAAACGAAGGAAAGGAAAGCGGTGTAATTGATATGAAAGTTTTGTTTTGTGCCAGTGAAGCGTTGCCTTTTGCCGCAACGGGCGGCCTTGCAGACGTAGCGGGTTCTTTGCCGCAGGCGCTGCGCGCACGTCTGATTGGCTGCCGCGTGGTGATGCCACTGTATGAAAGCGTGCCGCAGGAATTACGCGACAACATGAAGTTTTTAACAAGCATCAGTGTGCCGGTGGCTTGGCGTCGCCAGTATTGCGGTATTTTTGAGGCGAAGGTAGGCAATGTCATTTACTACCTCATCGATAACCAGTACTACTTTAAGCGCCAAGGACTTTACGGTCACTTTGACGACGCGGAGCGCTTTGCGTTCTTCTCCCGTGCCGTTTTGGAGATGTTGCCGTACATTGAATTTAAGCCTGATGTGATCCACGCGAACGACTGGCAGACGGCGCTGGTGCCGATCTACTACCGTTTGTTCTATGCAAACAACGACTGGTACAGCGGCATTAAGACGCTGTTCACCATTCACAATATCCAGTATCAGGGCCAGTATGGCTTTGAGATTCTGGAGGACGTTTTCGGTATTCCGAAGAGCGAGCAGAGCTTACTCGAATACAACGACTGCGTGAACCTGATGAAGGGCGCGATTGAGAGCGCGAACTGGGTCTCTACCGTGAGCCCGACGTACGCGAAGGAAATTCTCGACCCGTGGTTCGCCCACAAGCTGGACCCGATTTTGCGCGAGCGCGCCTGGAAGCTTTCCGGCATTTTGAACGGCATTGACGTGGTGGGCTATGACCCGGCGACGGACAAGAACCTGTATGAGACGTATGACGCAAAGCACCTGGAGGGCAAAGCCGTCAACAAGGCAAAGCTGCAGGAGCGCCTCGGCCTTGCCGTTGACCCGGATGTGCCGCTCATCGGTATGGTAACGCGCCTCGTCTCCCACAAGGGCCTTGACCTTGTAAAGGGCGGCGTGGACAACATCATGACGTACTCGAATGCGCAGTTTGTGGTCCTTGGCAGCGGCGACTGGGAGTATGAGCAGTTCTTTAAAGAGATGCAGGCGAAGTATCCGGGCAGATTTGTGCTGTGCCAGGGCTTTGTGCCGGAGCTTGCGCGCAAGATCTACGGCGGCTCCGATATTTTCCTGATGCCGAGCAAGAGCGAGCCGTGCGGTCTTTCACAGATGGTGGCGCTGCGCTACGGTTCCATTCCGGTCGTACGCGAAACGGGCGGCCTGAAGGACTCCATTACGGACAGCGGCGACGGCAAGGGCAACGGCTTCACGTTCCAGACGTATGACACGCAGGATATGCTGAACTCCGTGCACCGCGCGATCTACGCGTATAACGAGAGCAAGGACGGCTGGAAGGTGCTTGTGGAGCGCGCAATGGCGTGCGACAACAGCTGGGGCCGCTCCGCAAACGATTACATTCGTTTGTATAAGCAGCTCATCAACAGCTGATCTTCTAAAACGTCTTTCGAGAAACAAGACGGCGTTTTGCACGACCGTTTGATTAGGTATCGTAGAAAATGGAAAATGCCCTGCTTGTGTTTTTTAGGCACAGGCAGGGCATTTTTGCGTTTTTATGTTTTGGTTATTTCTCTTCCGGGTAGCGGACGGGGACAAACTTTGCGCGGTTCATGAGGGGGTGCTCGAGGCGGATGGCACCGTCGTGCGGGCACGCCATGACGCATGCGCCGCAGTAGTAGCACTCGCCGGGGTAGAGCACGATGGGGTGCTTGCCTTTTTCGGGCGAGGGGATGAGGATATCCACCTGACAGATGTTGACGCAGGCGTTGCAGCCGACGCATTTTGTTTCATCGTAAAGAATCGGGTGTGTGCTGCACGGCACGGGTTCTGCCGTGAGAATTTTGTTTTGAAGCTCGCTCATTTCCGATACGCCCCCTTCTGCTCGGTTCTGATGTAATCCCCGTTGCGCTTTTCGTACTCGGTCTCGAGGTCGCCGAAATAGTAGAGCGGATGGCTGCCGTAGATGACTTCGCCATTTTCTTGTCGGACGGTGATGAAGCGGCGGTCGCGCTCGGGGTCGGTCTCGGTGCTGTCCGTGCGTTTGAAGAACAACGGCTCGGACGACGTTTTGCGGGAGAGGCAGGCGTGCAAAATTAACTTGGAGACGGTCAAAATGTCAAAGACCTCGTGCGCGCGCATGAGCTCGTGCGGGTTTTTGCAGCTGATCTGCGGGACGATCTCGGTTTCAAAGCTTTCGAGCAGGTCGAGACCCTCGTGCAAAAGCGCATCGCATTTTACGCCGCCGCAGTAGTTCTGCATGGCTTTGGAGATGGCCATGTTGAGTTCGCGCCAATCCATGCCGCCTTCGCGGCGGATGGGGGCGAGCAGGCGTTCGCGCTCGGCTGCGGCTTCCGCTTCATTATAGTCGGGCAGGGTATCGAGTGTTTTGGCAGCTGCGGCGGCTTTGCGGCCGGCGTAGTAGCCCGTGGCGCAGGCGAAACCGGCGCAGTCCGAAGCGTAGAGCTGGTCGCCGGCGGCGTAGATGCCGTCGATGTTTGTTTTGAGGTCCCAATCGTGCCAAACGCCGCCCGGCGCGCCGAACAGCTGCCGTTCCTGCTCAAGAAAATTTGCGGACTGCCAGCCCGTGCCGTAGCTTTGCAGCATGTGCTTTTGGGGGTCAAATCCACGCTCCGTGTAATTCTTGAGGATCGGAATTTTTGTTTTGCCCTCTTCGCCGACCATCATGCCCCAGATGACGCGGCGCTCCGCGTCGGGCATACGGCTGAGGTCTGCGTAGAACGGCAGCTGGTAGCCGCGGCGCATGAGCTCTTCAAAATCGAGCGTTTCGGGGCCGCGGTACTCGTACTTCGGGTTATCGATGACGCCGCCCTTTAAGAAAAATTTCTGGCCGGGAGCGGGGTAGTAGCGCTCGGAGACGGTTTTAAGCTCATTACCGTCGCGGTCGACGTAGGGGATTTCCACGCCGCGGGCGTCGACCATCGTTGCGGCATACCACGTGTTGTGGTTATTGCCTGCGCCGTAGGGCGGAAAGCTGCGGCCGGCGGCGGAGAACTCGCCCTTGACGGATTTTTCCATCATGGTGAACTCGATGCCGGCCTTGTAGCCCATGGCGTGGCCACTGCCGATGCTCTGCATGGGGCGGAACTCGCACAGGCCGGTCATATCCGGGTTAAAAAGCCAGACGCGCGCCGGGCGGCTCATGGTGAGAACGGTCTCTTTGGCGCGGAGAATGTAGAATTTGCCGGTGCGCACGTCCATGGCGCAGGCGCCCGCGCCATGCTTTTTGCCGTTCCGGGCGGTGGTGAGCAATGCGGTGGCTTCGGTGCGGTCAAGCACTTTCACGCCGAGGCGCAGAAGCTCCTTGAAAAGAGCGGGCTTAAAGGTGCTGCCCCAGACGCGCAGAGTGAATTTGTTTTTATAATCGTAGGCGAACATCAGCTTCGTTTCGTCATCGCGGAACTCTGCGCCCTTGAATTCATCGTCGGTGTCGCGGACTTTGCCGCCGAACGACTCAAGGTCTAATAGACGGTCGTAGCCCTCGCGGCACTCGATGTAGTGCGCGATGCCGTTAGAGTAGCCGCACTGCTCATCGACATACGCTTCGGCGATTTCCTTCGGCGTGACGGTGGAGCAGGGGTTCGTGCAGGCGGATTCCCAATGGTCGAAACCGGTGCCTGCGCTGCCGCTGCGGGCGGTGGCACCTTTTTCCACTAAGATGACGGACTGTCCGCGCCGTGCCGCCGCGATGGCGGCATAGCAGCCGGCAAGGCCGCCGCCGAGCACCAAAACGTCGCAGGAAAGCGTTTCGGTGATGTCTAATTCATTTTTATATGGCCAGTTATAGGTCTGCAAAGCAGATCCCTCCTTGTTTGAGTGTGAAAAGCGGAGCTTCAGCAAAGCTTTAGGCGGTGTGCGTCTTTTTATGCTTTGCGTGCCTGTATGCGAGCAGGCAGATGATGCTGCCCAGTACCACGAGCGCCAAGATCATCAAAGCGCAGTGCATGAAAAAGGTATCGGGCAAAATGGTGATGACGGGGTCTGTCGCGGCATCGAAGATCCAATAGTTGTTATGGAAGACAATCTTATGGAATAGGACGAACACCGTTTCCCAGTTTAAGGCGATGAGTGCACCGAGCGCTGCGGGAATGGCGACCGTTAAAATGCCGGAAAGCAGCAGATACCCCGGGTTCTTTTCAAAATGGCGGTAGATGATGCCCGCAAGGCTCAAAATGCCGCTGATGATGAGCGTGATCTCGAAGACGCCAAACACGTTTTTGACTTCTTCAAAATGGATGCGACCGCTCTCGCTCATGGCGAGCGTGGGGAAATTCAGAACTTTTGTGCCGAAAATGGAGTTGTAATCGATGAGCACGTTGTAGTTCTGCAAAATTTCCTCGCGCGGCAGGCCGGACATGGCGGTGATGTTTAAATGGTCAACGTCAAAATAATAGAGCGGACGGAAATTGAGCGTGAAGACGACAGCGGCGCTGATGATAAACAGCACGAGCGCGACGGCGAGCACGATATTGAAAACGACCGCAAACGGGGATTTTTGAAGTTTATCAGACACGGGAAATACCTCCGAATTTTTTATCTTGCAAAGGCAGACCCGCACGGTGCTTTCTGCGGGGACATGCCCTCCGGGATGGGCTTTTCTAATTTTTTTGTGGAGACAAACGTCATACGGTGTCCCTCCTTTTTTGAATTTATAGGAAACATGGTAGCACAATCCCTGCAAAATCGCAAGGAAAACGCGCAAAAAGACTGTTTGATAACGCGATACTTGCCGAAGCGCTGTCCGTTTGGCGTAAAGCAGATGACGCGTATGACGGAGATTAAGGATTGCTTCGGTGAATGCGTTTAAAAACAGGATAGATATGAGAAAACCGCCGCATACCGAAATTTTTCCGGTATGCGGCGGTTTTGTGCTTTTTATGATTTTTTGACGAGCACATCGATGACTTCTGCGATGTACATTTCGTGGTAGTCCTTGTTCGGGTACCAGCGTCCGTCTACGGTTTCGTCGAGGAACTGCTCGGGTCTTAACGGCGTGCGGCTCATTTTGCGGCAGACGAGCACGAGCTCCGCTTCTTCAAAATACGCATTGCCGTTTGTGAACGCCGGGGTGAAGCCAACTTTTTTGACCTTGTCTTCATCGCGGCCGGAAACTTTGCCGAGGTAGGAGAGTGCGTCTTTTTTCTCTGCGGGGTAGAACGAGAGCGTGAAAGTATCGCGGGTATCGACAAACTCTTTCGTGTAGCGCTGCGGGCGGATATACACGGTGACGGACGGCTTGCCCCACATGAAGCCCATGGCGCCCCAGGAGACGGTCATGGTGTTGAATCCGTTTTCATCGCCGGCAGTGAGCAGGGCCCACTCTTTGCCGATTTTTGTGAACGGGTTTAAAGACAGGGAGTCATACGGTACGGAACGAAATGCCATTTAAAACAGTCCTTTCGGAAAAGATTTGCAGAAGTCAGGCGGTCTGCTTTTGCGGACCGCGGTTAATAACGCGTTTGATGGTGAGTGCGTAGACCAAAATGGAGACGAGCGGCGGGAAAATATCCGAGATGGGCTCGCAGAAGAAGATCTGCTCGATAGGCAGGAAGCGCGGCAGAATGAAAATGCACGCAAAGAAGACGACCTTGCGAAAGACCGAAAGCGGCAGCGCGATTTTGACAACGCCCATGCCCGTAAAGCCGTCCACAATCTCGTACTGCATGCCAAGCAACACGGTGCCGAGCGTGTAAATACGGATGAGTCGCGCCGTCATGGCAATGTATTCGGGTTCTTTGGTGAAAATGCCTGCAAAAAGATGCGGGATGGTCTGCGCGGCGAGCGTCATGAGGGCGCAAAAGCTGACCGCGATGACGAAGATGTACCGCTGCGCGCGAAGGATTTTCTCCGGACGGCGTGCGCCTAAATTGTAGCCTAAAATGGTCTGCGTGCCCATGGTGAGGCCGCCGAGCGGCATGGTGATGAGCAGCTCGAAGCTTTGCACGATGGTGTTGCAGGTGAGGAGCATGTCGCTGTTGTCGCCGCCGTAGCGCTGAAGCATCATGTTGAGCGAGATGAGCATGACGTTATCGAAAAGAATAATGAGGAACGCGCTCATGCCGATGCTCGTCACACGGCCGATGACTTTTAAATCGTATCCGCCAAATGTGATGGGAACTTCGATGTGTTTGCCGAACAGGACACACAGCACGAACGCACAGCTTGCAACCTGCGAAATGACCGTGGCGATGGCCGCGCCCGCGACGCCCATATGGAGAGCGAAGATAAAAATGGGGTCGAGCACAATGTTGATGATGGCGCCGATTAAAACGGAGAACATGCCGCTGCGGCTGTGGCCCTGTGTGATGATAAACTGGTTCATGCCTGTGGCGGTGAGGGCGAAGACCGTGCCGATTAGGTAGAGCGAAAAGTAGGTCTCGGCGTAGGGGTAAACGGCCTCGGTCGCGCCAAACGTGAGCAAAATGGGGCGGCGGAAGATATAGGCCAGCACTGTGACGGGCACAGCGAGGGCCAAAATGTACACGAAGCAGTTTGCGATGACTTTTTTAGCGGCGTCTATGTTCTTTTCGCCAAGATTGATGCTGACAAGCGGCGCGCCGCCGATGCCGACGAGAAACGCAAACGACGAGATGAGCGTGACGATGGGGCCGCACACGCCGACGCCTGCGAGCGCCTGCGTGCCGTTGCTCGGAATATTGCCGATGTACATACGGTCTACAATGCTGTACAGTACGCTGACGAGCTGCGAGAGCATGGAGGGAACGGCCAAGGTCCAGACGAGGCCTTTAATGTTATCCGACCCGAGGTCGTTTGTGAACTTCAAGGAAAAGCGCCTCCTCAGTGCTCGTGGCAGACTTGAAAAATATAGAACTTGAGGTAATAGGATTCGTCGGCACTCCACAAAATGGGATGATCCGGCGACTGGGTGCGGAACTCCACCTGACGCAGGCGGCAGTGCGCGGCACGCGCGGCCTGCCCAATGGTCTGGGCGAAGAGCTCGGCGTTCATGTAGTGCGAGCAGGAGCAGGTGGCAAGGTAGCCGCCGTCCTTGACGAGCTTCATGCCGCGCAGGTTAATCTCGCGGTAGCCCTTGACGGCGTTTTTAATGGCGTTTTTGGATTTTGTGAACGCCGGGGGATCGAGAATGACGACGTCGAACTGCTTGCCCTCGTTTTCGAGCGCGGGGAGCAGGTCAAAAACGTCGGCGCACTTGAACTCGACCGTATCGGAAAGATTATTTAGAGCGGCGTTTTTCTGCGCCTGCGCGACGGCGAGCTCGGACGCGTCTACACCAAGGACGTGCTTTGCGCCCGCGATGCCGGCGTTCAGCGCGAAGGAGCCCGTGTGTGTGAAGCAATCGAGCACATCCATATCCTTGCAGATGCGCTGCATGGCGAGACGGTTATATTTTTGGTCGAGGAAAAAGCCGGTCTTCTGGCCGTCTTTAACGTCCACGATGTAGCGCACGCCGTTTTCGACGATCTCGACATCGGTGTCGAATTCGTCGCCGATGAAGCCCTTTTTGCGGTCCATGCCTTCTTTTAATCGCTCTTTGGCGTCGCTGCGCTCGTACACGCCGCGAATTTTGATGCCGTCTTCGAGCAGGACTTTCTTTAAAATGTCAACGATCTGCAGCTTCATTTTATCGATGCCGAGCGCGAGGGACTCAACGACGAGGACATCGGAGAATTTATCGATGACAAGGCCGGGCAGGAAATCCGCTTCGCCGAAAATGACGCGGCAGGCGGAGGCATCGACCGTGCGCTTGCGGTATGCCCAGGCGTTGCGCACGCGCATCTCGAGGAACGCGTCGTCAATCTCCTGTGACGCGTCGCGGGTGAGCATGCGGACGCGGATCTTGGAGTTCTGGTTGATGAAGCCGCGGCCGAGCGGGCAGCCGTTTTGCTCCTGCACGGTGACGACGGCGCCGTTTTTGAACGTGCCATGGATGCTTTCGATCTCGTTGTCATAGATCCAAAGACCGCCCGCTTTGAAAGCGCGGCCTTCGCCTTTTTTGAGTGTTACAATAGTTTCGTTCATAGATGGGTTCCTTTTATATAGTTGAGATGGTGGAGCTTTTTCTAAAGGCTTGCAGGGCAAGCCTTTCAAGGGATCCCTAATTGAGTCCCTCGCGGTTCAACTGTCGGACAGTTGAACCTATCCTCCTGATTTTTGGGTGGGCGAAAGGGTTTCACCTTTGGAATCTGACCGACTTTTTGAAAAAAGTTGGATCAAAAACTTTTAACCAACGCTTTCGGAGAGATTGGCGTTCGCTTTTTCCGCTTCGATCTGCTTTGTGACTTTCTTAATGCAGTGCAGGCAGGTGGGGGTGATGTAGAGCACAGCGGCGATCCACGCGGTTTGATCCGAGAAACAGATAGCCGTATAGCCGAATGCGCCGACAAAGCCGAGGCTGACGATGGAGCGCGCGAACATTTCCGTTACGCCGGAGAATACCGCGCGGCCGGAGAAGCCGATGCCCTGTGTCGCCATGCGGCAGATGTTGAGGATGCCGAGACTCCAGAAGAAGTAGCCCATGCAGCGCAGATATTTTGCGGAAGCGTCGAGCACGTCGCCTGCACTCGATTCAACAAAGAGCATGGACATGCTGCGACCGAAGAAGATCATGACAAGGCCGATGCAGAAGCCGTAGGCGACGCCGACGATGACGCCGAGCCGTACACCCTGACGGATGCGCTCCGGCTTTTTTGCACCGAGATTCTGACCGCAGAAGACGGAAACAGCAGAGCCGAGGGCATCAAACGGGCACATGCAGAACTGCTTCAGGCGCATGCCGGCCGTGAAGCCCGAAACGTACACGCTGCCGAGGCCGTTGTTCGCCGCCTGCATGACCATGCTGCCGATGGCCGTGATGGAGGTTTGAAGCCCCATGGGGATGCCCATGACGACGAGGTCACGGATGGATTCCGCATCCGCTTTGCAGTCTGCGCGGGAAAGCGTGAGGAGCGGCACGCGGAAGCGGATATAGATGAGGCACAAAATGCCGCTGACCGCCTGCGCTGCGATGGTGGCGATAGCCGCGCCCGCAACGCCCCACTTGAAGACAATGATGCAGAGCAGGTCAAGACCGATATTCAGGACGGTCGAGATGGCGAGGAACAGGAACGGCGTGCGGCTGTCACCGACGGAACGCAGGATGCTGGAGAGCAGATTGTATAATAAGGTAAAGGGGATGCCGAGGAAAATGACGATGAGATACGCGTAGGCGTCGTCAAAAACATCCTGCGGCACGGAGAGCATTTGTAAAATGAGCGTGCAGCACAGAGAACATACCGCCGTGATGAGCACCGCAAATAAGGCGGTAAGCAGCACGGAGTTGAAAATGTACGAACGCATTTTATCAAGACGCTCTGCGCCGAAGCTTTTGGCGATGGGGATACCGAAGCCGATGCAGATGCCGATGCAGAAACCGAGTACCAGAAACTGCACGCTGCTTGTAGCGCCGACGGCGGCGAGTGCACCGGTGCCGAGCACACGGCCGACGATGGCGGCATCAACCAGATTATACATTTGCTGCAAGAGGTTGCCGAACAAAAGCGGCACCGCAAATTGCAGGATAAGCTTGAGGGGCTTGCCCTCTGTCATGCTTTTTGTCACGAAAATCACCCGAAAATACATAGTCTCTTTTCAACCTTCTTATTTTATCATACCTTTTTTATTTTGGCTATGGCAGAACTGCGGATTTTGCACGTTGTTTTCCACACTTTTTGCGTGAATTGCGGAAAAAGCGCCCGATTTGAGAAAAAAAGAAAAACGATGGGAGAAAAGGTGTTTCCTGCAAAACTTACAGAAGAAAAATTTTGACAAGGGGGTCGAAAAGCATTGACAACGGGGAAAGCGGGTGTTATAATCTATTCAATTTCATAACAAAAAGCGATGACGAAGACTGTCTGTGCAGAGCTGTTTCAGAGAGCCGGTGGCAGGTGTGAACCGGTGCAGAGATGCAGAGATTTCTCCCTTCCGAGCCGGATGCCTGAACAGCGAATTCAGTAGGGTATCCCGTGATTGCTACGTCAGTGCATAGAAGTTATTGGACTTCGAAGAGTGGCGGAGGTTCTCCGCAATTTGAGTGGTACCGCGAGTGCATAATTTAGTTATTACACCCGTCTCAAAGCATAAACGGCTTTGAGGCGGTTTTTTTACACTTCAAAGCGGAAGAACAAGGAAACAAGCTGCAAGTTTGAAAGCACAAACTTTCAAATTCATAAGGCTTTAAACCGAACACAGCAGGAAAGGCAGAAGAACATGTTATCATTAGACAAAGTATTTGATGCACAAACCGTTCTAAAGAGCATCATCCGCGAAACAAACGTCGTGAAGACCTACGGCATCGCGCCGGATTGCGACCTGTACCTAAAGCCCGAGAATTTGCAGATCACCGGCTCTTTTAAGGTGCGCGGCTCTGCGTATAAGATCTCCCAGCTTTCCGCAGAAGAGAAAGCGAAAGGCGTTATTGCCTGTTCCGCGGGCAACCACGCACAGGGCGTGGCGCTGGCGGCAACGAAAAACGGCATCAAATCGCTCATCTGTCTGCCGGACTCCGCACCGATCTCCAAGGTGGAGGCCACAAAGGGCTACGGCGCAGAGGTTTGCCTTGTGGAGGGCGTTTACGACGACGCGTATAACAAGGCGATTGAATTGAAAGAAAAAGAGGGCTATACGTTCGTGCACCCGTTTGACGACGAAGACGTTATCGCGGGCCAAGGCACCATCGCGCTGGAGGTTCTGAATGACCTTGACAACATCGATGCCATTGTGGTGCCGGTGGGCGGCGGCGGACTCATCTCCGGCATTGCGTATACCGCAAAGCACATCCGCCCGAGCGTGAAGGTGTACGGCGTACAGATGACCGGCGCACCGAGCATGTACAACTCCATTCACGACGGCAAGATCGAGACACTCGACACCGTGCAGACCGTGGCGGACGGCATCGCCGTAAAGCGCCCGGGTGACAACACGTTTGAGATTGTCAAAAAATATGTGGATGACATCGCGCTGGTGAGCGAGGACGAAGTTTCGAGCGCAATCTTGGCACTCATCGAAAAGCAGAAAATGATCGCGGAGGGCGCGGGCGCTGCTTCCGTTGCCGCCGTGATGTTCAATAAATTTGATTTAAAGGGCAAGCGCGTTGTGTGCATCGTCTCCGGCGGCAACATCGACGTGACGAGCCTTTCCCGCGTGATTGACCGCGGCCTGATGAACTCCGGCCGTTCCGCGAGCCTCCTCATCGAGCTTATCGACAAGCCCGGTCAGCTCAAGGAGATCTCTTCGATCATCGCGGACTGCGGCGGCAACGTGACCGGCGTGCACTATGAAAAAGGCAACACCGAAAGCATTAACGGCTGCTTCCTGCGCATCGAAATGGAGACGCGCGACAACAACCATGTGAAAACGATCAAAAACGCCCTGCGTGAAGCAGGCTTCAGAACCACCAAGGGTTGAGAGGAGAAAGCAAAATGATGGACGCAAGCAAATATAAGGTCGGGTACTTCCCGGTATCGAAAGAATATAACAAGTGGGTGGAAAAAGACCACGTTGAAAAGGCGCCGATCTGGTGCAGCGTGGATATGCGCGACGGCAACCAGAGCCTTGTCATCCCGATGAGCCTTGAAGAAAAGCTTGAATACTACAAAGTGCTTTTGCAGGTCGGTTTTAAGGAGATCGAGGTCGGTTTCCCGGCGGCGAGCGAGACGGAATATGAGTTCCTCCGCACGCTGATTGACAACAACATGATTCCCGAGGACGTTACCGTGCAGGTGCTCACCCAGTGCCGCGAGCACATCATCCGTAAGACATTCGACGCGTGCAAGGGCGCACCGAGCGCGATTATCCACTTCTATAACTCCGTCAGCGTTGCACAGCGCGAGCAGGTGTTTAAGAAGTCCAAGGAGGAGATCAAGAAGATCGCCGTAGACGGCGCGAAGCTCGTCAAAAAGCTTGCGGCCGAATACGAAGGCAACTTCCGCTTTGAGTATTCTCCGGAGTCCTTTACGGGCACCGAACCGGAATACGCGCTCGAGGTCTGCAATGCGGTTCTCGACGTTCTGGAGCCGAGCGAGACGAACAATGTCATCATCAATCTGCCGGTCACGGTGGAAATGAGCATGCCGCACGTGTATGCTTCGCAGGTCGAGTACATGAGCGAGAACCTCAAGTACCGTGAATTCGTGACTTTGTCTCTGCACCCGCACAACGACCGCGGCACGGGCGTTGCGGACACCGAGCTGGCGCTCCTTGCCGGCGCAGACCGCGTAGAGGGTACGCTGTTCGGCAACGGTGAACGTACCGGCAACGTGGATATCATTACGCTTGCGATGAACATGTACTCCCACGGTGTTGACCCGAAGCTCGACTTCTCCGACATGCCGTACCTTGTGGACGAATATGAAAAATGCACGCGTATGCATGTGTACGAAAGAGCCCCGTATGCGGGCGCACTGGTGTTTGCGGCGTTTTCCGGCAGCCACCAGGATGCGATTGCAAAGGGCATGAAATACAGAGCGAAAAATAAGCTGCATCAGTGGAACGTACCGTACATTCCGATCGACCCGAAGGACATCGGCAGAACGTACGACGCAGACGTTATCCGCGTCAACTCCCAGTCCGGCAAGGGCGGCATCGGTTATCTGCTGGAGCAGACGTACGGCTATAACCTGCCGCCGAAAATGCGCGAGCACTTCAGCTATCTGTGCAAGGATATTTCCGACCACGAGCACAAGGAACTGAAGCCGGATGAGGTTCTGAATATCTTTGAAGAGAACTACCTCAATCTGACGAACGGTGTTACCGTGACGGATTTTGAGTTTATGCGCGACAAGGACAACGTGAAGATCGGCATCACGTTCGCGAAGGACGGCGAAGAGACCGAGATGGAAGCGGAGGGCAACGGCTCCCTCAACGCGATCAACAACGCGCTGCGTGCGTACACCGGTGCAGAGTACACCCTGCAGGTCTTTACCCAGCACAGTATGCAGGGACAGGGCTCGCAGAGCGTGGCGGCTTCGTACATCGGCCTTGAAAAGGAAGACGGTTCGATGTTCTGGGGCGCAGGCACCGACACCGACGTTGTAAAGGCGAATACAAAGGCGCTGTTGAGCGCTTACAACAATATGATCAAAGGGGGAAACTAAAATGAAAATGACCATGACGCAGAAGATTCTTGCGGCACACGCGGGTCTCAATGAAGTTACCGCCGGTCAGCTCATCAATGCAAAGCTGGATATCGTGCTCGGCAACGACATCACGACGCCGGTCGCAATCCATGAGTTTAAGAAAGCGGGCTTTACAGACGTTTTCGATAAGGACAGAGTGACGATCGTACTCGACCACTTTGTGCCGAACAAGGATATTAAGGCAGCGGAGCAGAGCAAGACGTGCCGCGAGTTTGCGTGCAGCCACTGCGTGAGCCACTTCTATGACGTGGGCAAGATGGGCATTGAGCATGCGCTTTTGCCGGAGCAGGGCATTGTGACCGCCGGCGACTGCATCATCGGCGCGGACAGCCACACCTGCACCTACGGTGCGCTGGGCGCGTTCTCCACAGGCGTTGGCTCTACGGATATGGCAGCCGGCATGGCAACGGGCATGGCGTGGTTTAAGGTTCCGTCCGCGATCAAATTTAACCTGACCGGCAAGCTGCCGGAAAATTGCAGCGGCAAAGACGTTATCCTCACAATCATCGGCATGATCGGTGTGGACGGCGCGCTGTATAAGAGCATGGAGTTCACCGGCGAGGGCGTGAAGAACCTCTCCATGGACGACCGCCTGTGCATCTGCAATATGGCGATTGAAGCCGGTGCGAAAAACGGTATTTTCCCGGTGGACGATATTACGCTTGCCTATTTACAGGACAGAAGCGAACGCGAGCCGGTTGTATACGAAGCAGACCCCGACGCGGAATACGAAAAGGTTATCGATATCGATCTCGCAAAGATTGTGCCGACCGTCGCCTGTCCGCATCTGCCGGAGAACACGCACCCGGCAAGTGAGCTGCACGATATTAAGGTCGACCAGGTCGTCATCGGCAGCTGCACGAACGGCAGAATGGAAGACATGGAAGCGGCGTACAGCATTTTGAACGGCAAGAAGATTGCGGACGGCATCCGCTGCATCATCATTCCGGGCACGATGCAGATCTACCGCGAATGCGTGGAGCGCGGCTACGTGACGGCATTTATCGATGCGGGCGCTGTTGTTTCTACCCCGACATGCGGTCCGTGCCTCGGCGGCTATATGGGCATTCTGGCAAAGGGCGAACGCTGCATCGCCACAACGAACCGCAACTTCGTCGGCCGCATGGGTCATGTGGACAGCGAAGTGTACCTGGCTTCTCCGCACACGGCGGCAGCCAGCGCGCTGACCGGCTACATCACCGAATATAAGGAGGCGTAAGCATGAACACACAGGGCAAGGTTTTCAAATATCCCGATAACGTCGATACGGATGTTATCATTCCCGCACGTTACCTCAACACCCCGAACGCACAGGAGCTTGCGCTCCACTGCATGGAGGATATTGACAAAGAGTTCGTAAAGAAGGTCGAAAAGGGCGATGTCATTGTGGCAGGCTGGAACTTCGGCTGCGGCTCTTCCCGTGAGCACGCACCGCTCGTCATTAAAACCTGCGGCACGGGTTGCGTCATTGCAAAGAGCTTTGCGCGTATTTTCTACCGCAATGCCATCAATATCGGCCTGCCGATTCTCGAGTGCGAGGAAGCGGCAGACGAGATCAACGCAAACGACGAAGTTTTGGTCGATTTTGATACCGGCATCATCACCGACATCACGACCGGCAAGACGTATAAGGCACAGCCGTTCCCGCCGTTCATTCAGAACATCATCAAAGCAGGCGGCTTGCTGAAGTCCCTCAAGGAGGCGGAAAACAAATGACGAAGAACATCGCGGTGATCCGCGGCGACGGCATCGGCCCGGAGATCGTAAACGAAGCGCTCCGCGTGCTGGATAAAATTGCAGAGCTGTACGGACACACCTTTCATTATACAGACGTCGATATGGGCGGCTGTGCCATCGATAAGTGGGGCGACCCGCTGCCGCAGGAAATGCTCGATAAGTGCGTAGCTTCCGACAGTGTGCTGCTCGGCGCCGTAGGCGGCGACAAGTGGAACGACGTGCCGGGCCCGAAGCGCCCGGAAAAGGGTCTGCTGCGCCTGCGCGCGGGTATGGGTGTTTACAGCAACAACCGCCCGGCGAAGATCTGGCCGCAGCTCTCTGACGCTTCTCCGCTGAAAAAATCTATTGTCGAAAAGGGCATCGATTTCATCATCGTGCGCGAGCTCATCGGCGGCATCTATTTTGGCGAGCATAAGACCGATGATGCAGACGGCCAGCCGGTCGCGACGGACATTATGAAGTACAGTGAAGCGGAGATCGAGCGCATCGGCCGCATCGGATTTGAGACGGCAAGAAAGCGCAATCACCGTTTGTGCTCCGTAGAAAAGAGCAATGTGCTCGACACGAGCCGCCTTTGGAAGAAGGTCATGCACCGCTTGGCGGAAGAATACACCGACGTGGAGCTGACCGATATGCTCGTCGATAACTGCGCGATGCAGATCGTGAAGAACCCGGCACAGTTCGACGTCATCGTGACGGAGAACATGTTCGGTGACATTCTTTCCGACGAAGCTTCCATGATCACCGGCTCCATCGGCATGATCCCGTCCTCCTCTCTGGGCGACGGCACCCGCGGCCTGTATGAGCCCATCCACGGCTCGGCCCCAGATATTGCGGGCAAAGACATCGTGAACCCCACCGCCTCCATTCTTTCCGCCGCCATGATGCTGCGTTACAGCTTCGATATGGCGAAGGAAGCCGATGCGGTGGAGCATGCGGTTTCCAAGTACCTTGACGCGGGTTACCGTACTGCCGACATTATGGAAGACGGCATGACGAAGGTCGGCTGCAAAAAGTGCGGCGACCTCATCCTTGAATACTTAACGAAGGAGTAATTGAATGCAGCTTACAGGTGCAGATATCCTCATCAGAACTTTAATTGAACAGGGCTGCGACACCGTTTTCGGTTATCCGGGCGGGCAGATCCTGAACGTTTACGACAGTCTTTACAAATACCAGAATGAAATTCGCCACATGCTGACGGCGCACGAGCAGGGCGCTGCTCACGCGGCGGACGGCTACGCAAGAGCGACCGGCAAGGTGGGCGTGGTGATGTCCACCTCCGGACCGGGCGCGACGAACCTTGTGACCGGTATTGCGACGGCGTACCTCGATTCCATCCCGCTTGTCGCGATTTGCGGCAACGTGCCCACGACACAGATCGGCACGGACAGCTTTCAGGAGATCGACATTACGGGCGTGACGCTGCCCATTACGAAGCACAACTACTTCGTCGGCTCCGTGGAGAATCTGGCGGACACCATCCGCGAGGCGTTTGCGCTTGCGCAGTCCGGCAGACCGGGCCCGGTGCTCATCGACGTGCCGAAGGACGTGCAGACAGCGGTCTGCGACTACGAGCCGCAGGCACCCGTACAGCCTGAAGAGCGCCACGCGGCAAAGGACGTGCGCATCAAAGAAGCCGCGGCGCTCATCAACGCCTCGAAGCGTCCGTTCATTTACTTCGGCGGCGGTCTCATCACATCGGAAGCACAGGAAGAAATGCTGGCGCTCGCCGAGAAGATTGACGCGCCGATCGGCTGCTCCTTGATGGGTCTTTCCGGCATTCCGACCGACCACCCGCGTTTCCTCGGTATGCAGGGCATGCACGGCCACTACGCTTCCTCCATGGCGATGCACGACGCCGACCTCATCATTTCGCTCGGCGTGCGCTTTAACGACCGTGTGACGGGCAACCGCGAGAAGTTTGCGAAGCTTGCGCAGATCATCCATATTGACGTGGACGGCTCCGAGCTCTCGAAAACCGTGAACTCCGCCTGCGGCCTGCGCGGCGACGTGAAGCTGACGCTGCAAAAGCTCATTCCGCTCGTCAACACAGAGCAGAAGCCCGACTGGGAAAAGGCTGTGAAGGCTTTAAAAGAAACCGAAAACGATTATCTCGATATTCGTCCGGGCCTTACGCCCCGCAACGCGATCATGACGCTGAACAAGCACCTCGGTGAGAATACCGCCGTTGCAACGGACGTCGGCCAGCACCAGATGTGGGCGGCACAGAACGTGAACTTCAAAAAGCCGCGCCGCTTCATTTCCAGCGGCGGCCTCGGCACCATGGGCTTCGGCCTCGGTGCGGCCATCGGTGCGGCGGTCGGCACTGGCGAGCGCAGCGTGCTCGTCACGGGCGACGGCAGCTTCGGCATGTGTCTCAACGAACTCACCACTGCCGTAACCTACAACGTGCCGGTTGTCATCCTTCTGATGAATAACGGCGTGCTCGGCATGGTGCGTCAGTGGCAGACGCTGTTCTTTAATAAGCACTATTCCAACACGATTCTCGACCGCAAGACTGACTTTGTGGCGCTTGCGCGCGCGTTCGGCGCGGACGGCGAGGCTGTTGATACCGTGGCGGCGCTCGACAAGGCGTTTGAGCACGCGATCAGCTGCGACGGCCCGTATGTCATCGATTGCAGAATCGATAAGGACGAATTCGTCCTGCCCATGCTCCCGCCGGGCGGCAGCATGGATGATATTATCATGAAGGTGGGTGAATGAGATGAATCGATATACCGTAGCGGTTCTGGTCAATAACCAGTTCGGCGTGCTGAACCGTGTGACGAGCATGTTCAGAAGACGTCAGTTCAACATCATTTCTCTGACCGTCAGCGAAACGGAATCGAACGCGCTTTCCCGCATCACCGTCACGTTTGAGGGCGGCGAGACGCAGAAGCAGCAGCTCGTGAACCAGCTTTATAAGCTGCCGGACGTTTGCTCCATTAAAGAGTTTACCCCGGACACCTCCGTCAGCTGCGAGCTGATGCTCATTAAGCTGAAAAACGATTCCAAAACGCGCAGTGACATCCTTGCCGCGGCGGACGCGTTCGGCGCGAAGACCATGGATTACTCCAAGGATTCCCTGATGCTTTGCTTGACCTCCGAATCGCGAAAAATCGATGAATTCGTCGATTTGATGCGCGACTACGAGATCCTTGAGATCTGCCGCACCGGCAATGTTTCCCTTGAAAAGGGCAGCACGACGATCCGTCAGGCCATCAATTTCTAATTTAGTTTGTCCATTTAAATTAACATACCAATTCATGCACAGAAAGAGGTAATTTATCATGGCAAGAATTTTTTATCAGCAGGATTGCGATCTGCAGAAGCTCGCAGGCAAGACCGTTGCCATCATCGGCTACGGTTCGCAGGGTCACGCACATGCACTGAACCTGAAGGACAGCGGCGTTGACGTTATCGTCGGTCTGTATGAAGGCTCCAAGAGCTGGGCAAAGGCCGAGGCACAGGGCCTCAAGGTCATGACGAGCGCCGAGGCTGCAAAGGCTGCGGACATCATCATGATTCTCATCAACGATGAAAAGCAGGCTGCACTGTACAAAGAGAGCATTGAGCCGAACCTGACCGAGGGCAAGACCCTGGCATTTGCACACGGCTTTAACATTCACTTCGGCTGCATCAAGCCGCCGAAGAACGTCAACGTCATCATGATCGCGCCGAAGGGCCCGGGTCACACGGTCAGAAGCGAGTATCAGGCAGGCAAGGGCGTACCGTGCCTCATTGCGGTCGAGCAGGATGCAACGGGCGACGCTTGGGACATCGGCCTCGCATATGCACTCGGTATCGGCGGCGCAAGAGCAGGCGTTTTGGAGACCACGTTCCGTACCGAGACCGAGACCGACCTCTTCGGCGAGCAGGCAGTTCTCTGCGGAGGCGTTTGCGCTC
>OLOM01000718.1_pt1 | contig 24628 bp, 20 predicted proteins | sample 1672531 | NCBI WGS metagenome assembly OLOM01 (sample SAMEA3136696, study PRJEB25190) | human gut metagenome | reverse complement strand
TCCAGCCATAAAAGGGCCTCCCATTTCTCGTATCCAAGAAATGGGAGGCAGTTCAACCTGCGGGGCCAAAACGGAGCGAGAATACGCTCCTAAGTTAATTTGAAGCAGCGTCAACCAAAAGAGGAGCCGGCTTCTACGTCGAAAGACAGCGAGAGGCCCGCCGGTGGCGCGAATCGCCGCGAAAGCCAAGCGCATTGGCCTTTCGGCCATGCGCGAGGCTTGAACGGCGAGTCGCCCACCAGTGGGCCTCGCATCGTCGGCAAAGATTACATCATGCCGCCCATACCTGCGCCAGCGCCAGCGCCAGCAAGAGCGCTCAAATCGGGGCCGTCCTTGGGGATCTCGTTGATGGAGCACTCGGTGATAAGGATGAGGCCAGCAACGGAAACCGCGGACTGCAGAGCGGTGCGGGTAACCTTCACGGGGTCGGAAACGCCCATGGCAATCATGTCGCCATATTCGCCATTAGCGCAGTTCAGGCCTTCGCCCTTCTTCATGCCCTTAACCTTCTCGACCACAACGGAGCCCTCAAAGCCAGCGTTCTGGGCGATGGTGCGCATAGGAGCCTCAAGAGCCTTGCGGATGATGGCGACGCCAACTTCCTCGTCGTGGTTCGCGCAATCAACGGCGTCGAGAGCGGGCAGAGCATGGAGCAGCGCTACGCCGCCGCCAGCAACGATGCCCTCTTCGACAGCCGCGCGGGTTGCCTGCAGGGCGTCCTCGATGCGGCTCTTCTTCTCTTTGAGCTCAGCCTCGGTAGCAGCGCCAACGCGCAGCACGGCAACGCCGCCGGACAGCTTGGCCAGACGCTCATGCAGCTTCTCGCGGTCGAAGTCGGAGTCGGTGTGCTCCATTTCGGCCTTGATCTGGTCGATGCGGTCCTTGATGGCAGCCTTGTCGCCGTCGCCATCGACGATGGTAGTGGCGTCCTTGGAGACCTTGACAGTCTTCGCATGGCCGAGCATGCTCACGTTCGCGTCGGCGAGCGTCATCCCGAAGTCGGGAGTGATAACCTGACCGCCGGTGACGATAGCGATGTCTTCCAGCATGCGCTTGCGGCGGTCGCCGAAGCCAGGAGCCTTCACGGCAACGCAGGTGAAGGTGCCGCGCAGTTTGTTCAGCAGGATGGTAGCCAGAGCCTCGCCCTCAAGGTCCTCAGCGATGATGAGCAGCGGGCGACCAGACTTGGAAACTTCCTCGAGCACCGGCAGCAAATCCTGGATGGAGGAAATCTTCTGGTCGGTAAGCAGGATGAACGGATCTTTCAGAACGGCTTCCATGCGCTCCATGTCGGTAGCCATGTACGGGGAGATGTAGCCCTTGTCGAACTGCATGCCCTCGACCGTTTCGATGTCGATGCCGAAGGTCTGGGATTCCTCAACGGAAATGACGCCTTCCTTGCCGACAACTTCCATGGCCTCAGCGATCTTGGTGCCGATAACCTCGTCGCCAGCGGAAATGGTGCCGACGTTGGCGATTTGCTCTTTGCCCTCAACCGGAATGGCGTCGGTCTTGATGGCGTCGACGATGGCCTCGGTGGCCTTCTCGATGCCGCGGCGAACGGCCAGCGGGTTCGCGCCAGCAGTGACGTTGCGCAGACCCTCGGTCACGATAACGTCAGTGAGCAAGGTAGCGGTGGTAGTGCCGTCGCCCGCACCATCGTTGGTCTTGGTGGCGGCTTCCTTCACGAGCTGGGCGCCCATGTTCTCCACGGGATCCTCGAGCTCGACTTCCTTGGCAACCGTCACGCCGTCGTTGGTGATGGTGGGAGCGCCATAGGTGCGCTCAAGGGCGACGTAGCGACCCTTGGGGCCAAGGGTCACCTTAACGGCGTCGGCCAGCTTGGTGACGCCAGCAGCAAGGCCGCTGCGGGCCTCAGCCTGGAATTTAATGTCTTTAGCCATTGTGATTGCTCCTTCAATGGATAGTTTCTTTTGGAAACTTAATTACCGAATTCGCTTTGGTTTCTAAAGTTTGCTTTACGCGGTGTAAACACCATAGAGGTCGTCGGCGCGCATGATAAGCACGTCCTCGCCCTCGATAGTTACTTCGGTGCCGCCAAACTTGCCATACAGCACACGGTCGCCTTCCTTGACGGGAACCGGAATGAGGTTGCCGTCCTTATCGCGCTTGCCTTCGCCAACGGCCAGAACGATGCCGGTCTGAGGCTTTTCCTGAGCGCTCGAAGCGATGTAGAGGCCCGATGCGGTCTTGGTTTCAGCTTCGTCGCGCTTAACGATAACGCGATCACCCAAAGGCTTGAGATTCATGGAATGTCCTTTCTCCACTGCCTGTTGTAACCAAAGATTGGGAAGAGTGCTAGCACTCCATATGCCCGAGTGCTAACAAGTTGGTACTCTAACACCCTCATAAAATGATGCAAGCACCTTTTGAGAAAATCTCAGTGCTGTTTACTAAATGTCATAGAGATATTCGACGCAATTTGGAAAAACCGAGCGCAACGCTTAGCGCATATACGCCAACAACGCCTCGCAGCCGCGAACCACGTCTTCGTACGTCGTTTCGAAATCGCCCGTGAACCACGGGTCGGCCACGCTGTTCGCCGAATCGGCGTCTCCACCGTCGGAATACTCGAGCAGCTTGTGCACTTTGCCCTGCGGGTCGCCTTTCAGAATACGGCGCATATCGCGAATGTTCTCGTCATCCATGCCGATGAACAGGTCGTATTCAGCATAATCGGCCGTGCGCAACTTCACGGCGGCTCGGCGTGGGTGGGCAATGCCGTGCGCGTCGAGCACCCGCTGCGTACCCGGATGCGTGTCGTTGCCGATTTCATCGTTGGTTGTCGCGCAAGACGCAATGGCGATGCGGTCGCCCAAACCCGCGCGCGCAACCATGTCGCGCATCACGAACTCAGCCATGGTCGACCTGCAAATATTGCCATGGCACACAAACATGATGCGATGGATAAACTGACGTTGCGACATGCGATTCCTTTTCTTCGATAAGCTCAATGCAAACGAATATGCTATTGCACACATGCGGAAATGGCAATGCCGCCGAGAAACCCAAGGCGAATCCTAGCGCGACTAGGCACCTACCGAACGGCCACGCCCCCACAGAACGCAGTCTCGCACGAGCGCACACCTGCAAACCCGTCCGCACTCGCAAAATAAACCTGACGCGAGCGAGCATCCACAAAACCGCACGCGACCCCATTATTGTTAAGGACAGCCACGATTGCCGTGAGGCTCGAGGGCTGCCGCGCGAGCGAACACGCCGCAATAAAGAAGGCTCCACGCCTTATAAGCGAGGAGCCCCTGATTGCCTTTATGAAGAAAACCGCTAGTCGACGCGTGCGTAGTCACCGCTGCCGTCAAAGCCCCAATCGAGCTTATCGGCCTTGCCGTTCGAATCGCAATGGATGGCATAGTTCCACGCCGGATCTTCATCGTCCCAATACAGGCCAACCTGGTCGACGGCGGTAATGGCCCAGGTCCCCGCCTCAGCCTGCTTGCCATCGCGGCTCTCGACAAGCGTTCCATCTTCCCTCAGCTCGATTTCGATGGACTCGTTTGTGAGCGACTTCCATTTCGTATTGACGACCTTTGCCATCACGGCATTGTAGTCGCCACGCGAATACCAGGTATTGCTCACAGAGTCGTAGCAGGTCATGGGGTCAACGAAAACGATATCGTAGCCAGACTCGCATTCTTCGGAGGGCACCAGATGTTTATCTTTTATCGTGGCATCGCAGTCGGGATCGATGGGCTTGCCGCTCTCGTCGAAGAACACGGGCAAAACGACCGTCCACGCTTCTAGATAGAAGCCGGGGCGCGACGTGTCGCCATCGATATACCACACGTCAGCAGAGTATCCGAAGCCATTGTCAGCGAGGTAGCTTCCCGAGTCGATGCGGGAAGGGTCGACGTTCGCCTCGGGCACGCGTTCCTTCGATTCGACGGCTCCAGACCCTCCGCCGCAACCCGCAATCATGCATGAACACGCCAAAGCAAACGCAACGACTACCGACGTAAGGCATACGCGCCACCATTGCTTTTTCGAAGCCTTCATTCGACGCTCCTTCCCCTTCGATGAATTTGAGGAAAGCGTACGAGAGGAAGGCGACGCCAACCAGAACAGAGCGGCCCAAATCGACGCCAAGAAAAAGACCACGCGTCCAAAATGACAGCGCGGCCTAAGGTTTCATTACGATACTAATTTTAGTAACTTTTTGTTAGTTAATCTCTTTTAAAGAGTAAAGCAATATCAAAAAGAAAGTATTACAGTTTCTATTGGAATCTTATTCGATATCTAAAAGGAAGCATTAGCGGTATCTTTTTAATACCAGCATCCCACTATTTACAAAGCTCCCAAAAGGTAACCGCACTTGCCGCCGCTACATTCAGGCTATCGACCCCGGGGCGCATGGGAATGCGCACCGTGTAATCGCAGCCCACAATAGTGCGGTTCGACAGCCCATCGCCTTCGGTGCCGAACACGAGCGCGAGCTTGTCGATTTGCGCCAACTCGGGCGCGCCAAGCGGAAGGGAATCGTCGGACAAGGCCATGGCCGCCGTCTTATACCCAAGCGCGCCCAGGCGCTCAAGTCCCGCCGCGGGCCAATCGCGCACGCTTTCGCCAATGCGCGTCCACGGCACCTGAAACACGCAGCCCATCGACACGCGCACCGCGCGCCTATACAAAGGATCGCAGCACGTAGGCGTTACGAGCACTGCATCGATTCCCATGGCCGCCGCCGAGCGGAAAATGGCGCCAACATTCGTGTGGTCGACGATGCCCTCGAGCACCGCGATACGCCTGCGGCTCGCATCGTGCATGTTGCCCACCTCGCCCGAATCAAGCTCGCCCGCCGCAACAGCCGCCGCTCGTGCGGCCTTTTCGGCGTCAACTCGAGCAAGCAGGTCTTCCACACTCGGCAGCTGGGGACGACGGCAAGCCATAAGAATGCCACGCGTCACCGCAAAGCCCGTAAGGCGCTCCGCCTCCTTCGCGGGAACCACGAACACGGGCATCCCACCAGGCTCTTCACACGCCGCCTCGGCACGCGCCACAATTTCGCGCGTACGATCGACCCATTCAGGCGTCATGAGCATTGAAAGCGGCTGCACCCCACCGAGCAATGCCCGATCAATAACCTTCTCGCTTTCGACAATGAAAATTCCTTTTTCGGGTTCGAGCTTGTTGCGAAGCTGAGCCTCGGTCAGGCGCGCGAACACATCGAGACGCGCGTCGTCAAGCGATTCGAGTTCGATATAGGGCATGGGTACTCCTCAAACGAAAAGAGCCGATCATCAGACTGGCTCATTGTGACATTGAACTGCCCTGGCGGCAACGTAACGAACTGCTCGTACCAAAGTCAGTGAGCAGCAGGTTGGAAAATCGGATTGCCCCGGATGAGAAACAACGCACGCTTCAGAACGTGAGCGACGATTGGAAGTCAAGCCAAAACCAGATTGCCGCGCAACGTCGACGGCTTACACCGGTTGATCGTCCGGCGTAGCCTCAGTCACCCAGAATTCGACCTGGTTGATTCGGCGCGCATCCATCGAACGTACCACAAAACGTACCTTAGTGCCGTCTTCCTCATAGTTCGCTTCATCACCCACATTGGGAATTCGATCGAGCACGTCGAGCAGCAGGCCACCGAGCGTTTCGTATTCGGTGAAATTCTCGTCTTTGAAGCCCATGCGCTCAGCGAAATCGTCAATAGGGCATGCGCCAGTGGTGATGAAGTGGTTCGGCGCAACCTCGGTAAGCACATCGCTCAGGCCGTGGGCGTATTCGTCATCGAAATCGCCCACGATTTCCTCGAAGATATCGCCCATCGTCACCAGACCTGACGTTCCGCCGTGCTCGTCGACGACCAGAGCCATCTTCGTTTTCTCTCGCTTGAGCACCTTGAGCAGCTTCACCACGGGCATGCCCTCAGGCACCGCCACGATGCGGCGCACGCGCACGTCGTCCATGGTGCTTTCGGGCGACAAGTTGTACAAGTCTTTCACGCTCACGAAGCCCACGATATCGTCTTTGTCGCGACGGTACACGGGAAAGCGCGTGAACTTCGCCTCGGTGACGATGCGCATGTTTTCTTCCAACGTGTCGTTCATGCACAGGCACACCATGTCGGGGCGCGGAGTCATGAGCGATTCGGCATCTTTGTCGGCGATGTCGAAAATATTGTCCACGAACTCGTTCTGTTCGGGCGCGATAAGGCCGCTTTCGGTTGACTCATCGATGAGCAGCTTGATTTCGTCGTCGGTGTACACCTCGTGCTCGTTGGCGGGGTCGTGGCCCGCAATGCGCACCACCGCATTAGTGATGCCATTGAACAGCACCATAATGGGATAGGTGATCTTATAGAACGCCATAAGCGGACGCGCGGTGAACAGTGCATAACGCTCGGTGGCGAAAATCGCGAACGACTTAGGAATGAGCTCGCCCGTCACCACATGCAGCGTGGTCATGATGAAGTAGCCAATGGCCACCGCCACCACGGAAATCACAGCTTCGGGCAGGCCGAACAACACGAACAGCGGTCGAATGAGAGCCGAAAACGCCGGCTCGCCCAGCCAACCCAAGGCAAGCGATGCAAGCGTAATGCCCAGCTGGCAGGCCGACAAATACTTGTTCACGTTCAGGGCAATTTCCATGGCCGTCTTGGCGCCCGGCTTGCCCTCCTCTACGGCGAGCTCGAGCTGCGACTTGCGCACACGCACGAGCGCGAATTCGGCGATGACGAAGAATGCGTTCATGGCCAGGAAAAATACGACGAGGATAAGGCTTATGCCAATAGACATGAGCGGAAATTCACCCTTTCAAAAAGGCCGTCTCGCAGACGGTCCAACCTTCGCAGATATGCGGTTCTTACTATTGCAATTCGTAACTATAACGAAAATACGACCGACTCATGCCACACGGGGCGAGACTTTGCCCAACCGTTACAAAAACAGCAGCAGCACGAGAAATGCCACGACAAAGAAATGAAGCGAAAAAGAAAAACAGAGGAATTCGCCTTAAGAAAGGCCCGCAAATGCTCAATCCTCTGGCAGCAAGCGCCCAGAAGACGGAGCGCCATCGTACATTGCGGCCCCCGTACGTGCCCTAATGACGATGCATGAGCTTATCGCTGCCCGTTTTCCAATTGAACCGCACGCTCAGGCAGCGCAGCATGACCACGCAAACAACGCACAGAACCGCCGCGAGCGTATCCTGCGCGCCATATGCCACAAGCACCACGTATAAAAAAGAACCAGCCAGCGCAGCTACCGCATAAAAGTTGCTGGCTTTAAAAATACCCGGCACCTCGCCTAGCGCCACATCGCGCAACGCGCCGCCGCCAACTGCCGTGAGCACGCCCAACGCTATGGACATCACAAAGCCGGCGCCGCAAGAGAATGCCTTGCTCGCACCCGCCACGGCAAACAAGCCGACCGAAAGCGCATCGGCCACGAACACGCCGTAATCGATGCGGTCAAAAATCTGCCGAAAGAAGAACACCACCACGCACAAAGCAATGGCAGCAAGCAGCAAATACGGATGCGCCATGAAGTACACGCCATGGCTTTGCAGCAAAAAGTCGCGGAACATGCCACCGCCATAGCCCGTGACCAGCCCCAGCACCGTAACGCCTATGATATCGAGCTTCCGATCGCACGCAACAAGCGCGCCCGTAAGCACGCCGGCGATAACCGACAAATAGTCGATGAATGCCGGAACCACGCCGCCGCTCGTCGAGATAAGCGTAAGTATATGTTGGGTGATGAAATCCACGATAGCCCCCTCGGAAGGCCAAAAGACCAACGGCCCTAGTACGGCTCGTCGAGCGGAGCGTGCGCTTTTACATCGAGTGAAAGATCGGCGAACCTGCCTTGCGCAAATCTGTCGCGCGCAACTTCAGCAATCATGGCCGCCTGGTCGCCGCATGCCGAAAGCGGCGGCATGGTCAGACGAACGCCGAGCTTTCTGCACATCTTCTCGTAAGCGCCGCGCAGCATGGGGTTCGCCGCCACGCCGCCGCCAAGGCAGAATTCCTTCGCGCCCGTCTCGATGAGCGCGGCCTTCGCCTTCGCCACCTGCACATCGACCACCGCCGCCTCGAAACTCGCGGCGATATCGGGCATGTTCAGCTCACGACCAGCCTGCTGCTCCTTTTGAATATACGTGGTCACAGCGGTTTTCAAACCCGAGAGGCTGAAGCGCAAATCGCCCGAATGCATGAGCGCGCGCGGGAACGCGATGGCCTTGGGGTTGCCCTTCGCGGCGAGCTTGGAAATGATGGGGCCTCCGGGGTAGCCCAAGCCAAGCGCCTTCGCCACCTTGTCGAACGCCTCGCCCACCGCATCGTCGATGGTGGAGCCCATGGTTTCGTAATCGCCCCAATCGCGTACGTGCACGAGCATGGTATGGCCGCCACTTACAAGCGATACCACCATAGGGGGCTGCATGCTAGGTTCGGCAATGCGGTTCGCATACAGATGGCCCTCCAGGTGATTTACGGCGATGAGCGGCTTATCGGCACCCCATGCCGCGCCCTTCGCGAACGCAAGGCCCACAACGAGCGCACCCACCAGGCCGGGAGCATACGTCACGGCAACAGCATCGAGGTCGCGCCAGCGCACGCTTCCAACGCCCAGCGAGGCTGCTGCCGTTGCCAAGCACTCATCGCACACGCCACAAATCGCCTCGATATGCTTGCGACTCGCGATTTCGGGAACCACGCCGCCGAAGCGCGAATGGAAGTCAATCTGGCTGGCAACCACATCGGAATGCAAGCCGCCTTGTCCGTCGATGATGCTCGCCGCGGTTTCGTCGCACGAGCTCTCAATTGCCAGGATAAGCGGGCGCTTCGAAGAATCAAGCTCAACCGCGGTCGCTGCCGCTTCGCGCGGCGCGCCCGACACGGCGCTCACCTGAAGTTCCATGCCGGCAACAACGGGAGCCGCCGACTCATCATGTGCAGAAACACCCGACGCAGACAGCGGGCCCGTCATGATGACAGCATTTTCGCGGTCGGAATAATAATGGGGACGCACGCCGATAATCGCCAAGCCGAGCTTTTCGTAGAACGCCTGGGCGCCCACGTTCGACTCGCGCACCTCGAGCGTCATTTCGGTAGCGCCCAAATTCCGCGCATCGGAAGCAACGAGCGCGATGAGCTCGGCGGCAATGCCGCGACGGCGATACGATGGGTCGGTAGCGATTTTCAGAATTTGCACCTGGCCAGCGACGATCCACCCGCCGCAATAGCCAACGAGCTTTTGTCCGTCGTATGCCGCCCACCACGTGCGGTCGCGGCGCGGCAGTTCGTCGGCAACAAGAGACGCGGACCACGCATCGCTTCCCATGCATTCGCGTTCCATAGCGGCAACGCCGGCAGCGTGGGCGGCATCGAGCGGACGATACGAAATGTTGGCAGAAACGTCGGCGATTTCCGCAACCACGGCGGCACGATTCTCGATTGCTGCCGAAACGACATTGGCATGCTGCACACCCGTCGACAAATCGCGCGGCGAGAGCGCATCAGTTTTCTCGGAGGCTTCTTTCGCCAGGCGAATGCGCTCGTTTTCCTCGGCATCGGAAAGGCGCGTATATACGGGCAGAAGCACCGAAGGGTCGCCCGGGCGCAACGCCACGGGGGCCGCGCCCGCGTTCGCGCGAGCGGCGGCGGCATTCGATTCTCCATGCCATGCGTCAGCCGAAAGATCGATATCGCCTGCAGCAAGGCCAGCCTGGGCCGCAAGCAGCAAACCCGCGCCCGACACCGCCCACAGGCTTTCATCTGCGATGGCACCCAAAGGTTCGAAAGTCTCTCGGTATTTCACCAAGGCGTCGCCAAGAATGGTCAAATCGCCGACTCGCTCAGGAAGCTTCGCCTCCTGGTCGGCGACCCATTCGCACGCAATCACGGCCTTCACTACGGCATCAGTCGTAAGGCGGGAAATCTCGGAATCCGAAATTTCAAACAGCGCGGGGTACACTTCCTTGCGCATGGCATCGGCCGCAACGAACACGCGGCCGCGCACCCCTTCCGCCCACGCGCGCCACGCGACGGCATCGAGCGTCGAGACACCATACAGCGGCACTTCGAGCGCCGAAGCGGCACCTTTGGCCGTAGCCATGCAAATGCGCACGCCCGTAAAGCTGCCAGGACCGCGCCCGCACACGACCGCCGCGACATCGCCCTTGGGCACACCCGCTTCGGCAAGCGTTGCGTCGACTTCATTCAAAAGAATAGTATTGCTCGCGCGATGCGCGGGAATTTCCCGGCACGCGAGCGGCACCATGCCAAATGTCGGATTCTCAGGGTCGCCGCCAGGAGCCTCGGTATACATCCCAACACCAACGGCCACGACCTCATTCGCCGTATCAAATGCTAAAATGCACGCGCCGCGCGCGGCAGATTCGTTTTGCATGCTCAAGGTCCATGCACCTTTCATGGCGGCTCGGTGCCGCGAATTCATACCATACATAAAACGTACTGGCATTCTACCATCGCCCTGGCGGCGAGGCGGCTCATCCCCATCAATACAAAGAATCGCCCGCAGGCCACGCCCACGAGCGATTCTTTCGTCATATCAAAACGGCGACTCTTTTTTTCGGAAAGCGCCGCCCAGCTTTCCCATTCTCGCCCGAAACGATTCCCAGGATAGTTCCTGGGCACCCCTTATGCGTTCGCGCGACGAAGCGCCGGAACGGCCTGGCGAAGCGCATGAGCCAAACTCACGCCGATCACGATTTTAATGGCGTCGAGCAGAATGAACGGAGCGATGCCCGCGAGGAAAGCGGCCATGGGACTCATTCCCGCAACAGCCATAAGCTGCGCCCAGCCACACACGTAAGAAATCGCGAGGAAAGCGAATGCAGCGACGTACTCGCGAACCAAGCCGAGAGCCTTCGACGAGGGAGCTTTCCATGCCTTGAGCACAAGCGCCGCAGCAACAGCGCCCAGCACAAAACCGATGATAAAGCCGCCCGTGGGACCCATGACCTTCGCAAGGCCGCCCGCCATGCCCGAGAACACCGGCACGCCAAGAGCGCCCAGAACAACATAGCCAGCAACGCTTGCCACCGCTTCGCGCGCGGGGAACAGCAGCACCACGAACGCGAGCACCATGGTCTGCAACGTGAACGGCACGGGGCCCAGGGGCACCGTAACCCATGCGCCAATCGTGATAAGGGCAATCGCCAATCCGCAAAACGCGACCGACTCCGATCGCTTGAGCGTCTGCTTTTTCTGCATGAATGAAACCTTCCCTAGGTTTGAGGACTGCACGTCACCACGAGCAGCCCATTAACAAATGCCCTAGCACTTTACCATGCGATAGTGATGAACGAAACCCCGAATTGCCAACAAATAGAGAAGCCGCCCATAACAGGCGGCTTCATGCACGATTACAAGAGTTTGCGCCACTCCGTTCGCCAGATGGCAAACGTCTTCGAGATTTACTCGAGCGGCTTGGCTTCCATCGCATCGGCGAAGTATTCCTTCACCGGCTGCTCTCCGACGTCTTTCAGGTCGTCCTCGCCAATGTGCCAGCACTGGGTTTTCGGCAGTCCTTCGACTTTGTCGGCGACGAAGACCGGGTCTTTGCCGGCATTGCGCTGCTCGGTGTAGTCGTCAAGCGCCTTAATGGCCCATTTGCCCAAAAGCAAAATAGCGATAAGGTTCACGATGGCCATGAAGCCCATGAAGATATCGGCAAGGTTCCACGCCAGATCGAAGCTGTTCACAGCGCCGAAGTAGATGATGACCAGGCACACGATGCGGAAAACCGTGAGCAGCACGGGGATGTCATCCTTGATGAAGCGCAGATTGCTTTCGGCGTAGAAGTAGTTGCCGATAAGGCTCGAAAACGCGAACGCGAAAATGGCGAAGGTAATCACGTGAATGCCCCACTCGCCCACCGAGTTGTTCACGGCCATCTGCACGAGCGGCATGCCGTTGAGCGCGGTGGCCGTCTCGGGGTCTTGCACGTAGAACACGAGTACCATCATGGCCGAGCAGGTGCAAATGAGCAGCGTGTCGATGTAGACCGACAGGCTCTGCACGAGGCCCTGCTTCACCGGGTGGGATACGCTTGCGGTGGCGGCGGCGTTTGGCGCAGAGCCCATGCCGGCCTCGTTGGAGTACAGGCCGCGCTTGATGCCGAGCATGACGACCGATCCCGCGAAGCCGCCGAAGATCGACTGGAAGTCGAATGCCGAGGAGAAGACGAGCGCGAAGACCTGGGGCAGCCAGGTGATGTTGGTGATGGTCGTCCAGAGCGCGATCGCGATGTAGGCGATGGCCATGATGGGAACCACAATCGACGTGATGACGCTGATGCGCTTCGTTCCGCCGAAGATGACGGCGGCGGTCATCACGGCGAGCACGATGCCCGACGCGATGGCGGCCTTCGGCATGGACTCGCCGGGCAGGTAGTACTCGAGCGCGCTCGTGGCGTTGAACGCCTGCAGGCCGTTGAAGCCGAAAGCGAAGCACAAGATCAACAGCACGGAGAACAGCACGCCGAGCCCGCGGCTGCCGAGTGCTTGGTGGATGTAGTATGCGGGGCCGCCGCGGAACTCGCCGTCCTTGCCGCGAACCTTCCAAATCTGCGCGAGCGTGGACTCGATGAACGCGGAGGCTGCGCCCACGATGGCCATAAGCCCCATCCAGAACACAGCGCCCGGGCCGCCGGTGGCAAGAGCAGTGGCGACACCTGCGATGTTACCCGTGCCCACGCGGCTCGCGGTCGATACCATGAGCGCCTGGAACGACGAGATGGAGCGTTTTCCTTCGACATGTTTCTTTTCGGTGATCTGGGTGAACATGTCTTTGATGTAGCGAATTTGCACCGCCTTGGTGCGGATGGTGTAGTAGATGCCCACGATGACGAGCAGGGCGAGCAAGATGTAGGTGTACAGAAAGCCGTCGATCTGTCCGCTGACGTCGATGAGCCACGCGTTAAAGTCCATATGTGCCTTTCCCCTGATAATCCCAACCAAGTTACCGCGCGGGCAGTGTCGCCGTTGCGCGATAAGAATTTACATAATACTGCAATTTCGCGAGAAAGTATGCGATGACGTCAGGCGTTTTGCGGTAGTGAATAGGCGCCCTGCGTAAACCGTGTGCGAGATGCGTGCGGTTGCCTGCGGGCTTTGCTCCAGTGATTCAACCTAAAAGAGAGGCACTTTCCCCCGTAGAAAGTCTTCGAGGGGAGTATTCCGATCGCCAACAATTATCGGGCGTGCCTTCGGGTAGGCTTTGCAGAATGCCCCCATGCCGCTTTTGCTTATGCGCCCGCTTTTCACCTCGATTGCGGTGATATTGCGCGCCCGCCTTAGGACAAAGTCAACCTCCAAGTCGCCTTCGCGCCACCAGTAAAGGTCGAAGCCGTCTAACGCCGAGCGTGCGATAAGGTATGCGCCGACCGCCGTCTCAACGAGATGTCCGTAGAGGTCTGGGTCTTCGAGGAGGCTTCCCTTTCCGTGCCACATCGAGGTCATGAGTGCGGGGTCGTGAACCATCAACCGTGGTGAAGAGGCTTTTGCCCTTATAGGCTTGTCGTCGAATTTCTGTAGGCCACTTATCATCCCTGCTCCTGACAGGAGGTCGAGGTAGTGTTTGATGGTGTCGGTGTTGCCCTTGTCGTCGAGCTGGCCGAGTATCTTTCGATACGATAGCTCTTGCGCAGAGTATTGCGCACCGAGCTCGAAAAGTGCGCGCATCAACGCAGGCTTTCTTACGTTTTCCATCTGTAAAACGTCTCGCGAAATCGTCGACTCGACGATGGAGTCTCGCATGTATTCACGCCAGCGGTCTTCGTCGCTCTTAAGGATCGCGGCACCAGGGTATCCACCGAATTCGAGATAGTCGGAAAGGTTGTAACCGAACGCTTCGGACATTTCGGACAGGCTCCAATGCGTTGAACGCAAAAGCTCATATCTTCCTACCAGCGATTCGGAAAGACCACTGCCGATAAGCAAGCTTGATGAGCCTGATAGAATCACCAAAAGCGGAGCATCGTTCCAGCTATCCTCATCCCATAGCCGCTTGACCGTTTGCGACCACTGGGCGACTTTCTGTATTTCGTCAAGGACGAGTACCGCTTTTGTGCCACGCTCTGCCATGTTTCTCGCTTGGCGCCATTCCAGTTCGATCCAATCGGCTCCTAACTCGATTGCGCTATCCGCGCTCACAACTCGAACAGGCAATCCCGCCGCTTTGACAGCCTGCTTGATTGCTGTGGTTTTGCCAGTTTGCCGAGGCCCCATAACGACCTGGATGAACGAGCGAGGCTCGCGGAGTCGTTCTTCGAGTGTTCGCGACAGCTCTCTTCTAAACATATTCATCCCATCTATTATTATTGCTAGATAAAGCTATCAAAAAATAATAGCTTTATCTAGCAATAATGAAAAGAAGAGATTCAACTTAGCTTATTGTGAAATATAACAAAAGCCGAGCGTGCGGAAGTGCAGCGCAATCGGTATTATTCTCCTCGCAGCACGGCGTGGGCCTCCGAAGGTGAACCGTTCGCCGACCGCTTGTCGGACATTGCCAATAGGTGCGGAAAAGATTCTTTCCAGTACATTAAAGCAAAAAGCTGTCCGAACAGCTCATTGCTAAGGGGTTTTCCTTCGCCAGCGATATAGTTCTCGATGAAAGATCGATGTCCCAAGACTAGAGCGATGGAAGCAGCATAATAGCAAGGCAAACTCAAGAGGAATTATCGACTCAGTTTGGCTCTGCCGTTTTTGGAGGAGAATGCTCAACGAGGTGAAGGCGGGGACAATTACGCCAGTAGACATTTCGCTCATTTATGATAGAATTCTAAAGTTGCAAAGATAACAGCCGAGATTGAGATAGCAACAAGAGAGAATCATGGCAAACAAGGTTGCAGAGTCCGTCGAAGACGTAGAATCCGGGGGGGGGTCATTATTCCCTTATAAAGCGAATAAAGGGATTCTTCGCATCAAGAAGAAAAGAGAACTACCCTAAAGCATTTCCCGGCGACACCTATATCGCCGACCTATGTCGAGCATCGAAGACACGTAAGCCATGGGTCAGCATTATCGTCTTTATCATCGCTCTCTCCCTTTTTGCCGATTATTGGCTCCTTGCAGATGCCTTTGACATGGCATTCCAGTCGGGTTTCTGGATTACCTATTTCGTTCCTATCGCTCTTCTTGCAAGCTATCTTTGCATGGGGTATCTGGCGGGCAAGAAGATCATTGAGTTCAAATCTCTAAGGCGAAAACCCGTCTTGATCACAGCCGTTATATTCACAGTATTTGAGATTATCGTCCTTGTGGCGCTTTTCATCATCAGATGCTATGGCGAAGTCCAGCGCAACGGCGGCATGGGCGGCAGCGGATTGGCCAACAGTCTTAGCATCGGAAGCGCGGGCACACTTTCGCTCGTCAAAGCCTCTCCTTCCCACGGGCTTTCCACATTTGTCGATAAGGTATCTGACCTCGGCGTCGATGTGCTCTTCCCCGCAATCGCGCTTTCTCTCATCATGTTCATCGGCGCGTTGCTTGAAATGTACTATGCGTATTGTACCTACGATGCTTATGCGGGCGAAAAGAAGCGTCTCGCCGAATCGCATATCGCCGAAGATAGGCTTCTCTACGAGAAAGTCTATTTCGACATCGTTTCCTCTCCCGAGAAAAACCTCGAATATGAACGGCGTGAGCGCGAGCTCGACCGCAAGGCGCTTGAGTGTGCGTTTAAGGTCAACAAGCTATCAACCCAGCTCAATAGCATAGTCGACCCTGCTGATGCGTACGACTTCACTTCAATCAGCCGTTCGATAAACCATTCGGTTGCTCGCTCTGAAAGATAGGTGACTTATTATGGACCGCAGAGAATTCATCCAACTGGCAGCGATTTCAGCAGCGTCGTTTGCCGTCATCCCCCTTTCGGGATGCGGCTCGAAGGAAGAAGATGAATCGATCAGCCCTGACGGTGCACATAACGTCGCCCTCGTGTACGCCGAGCGTTCCAATTCCACAGCGGCGCTGAAAAAGATTAACGAAATCGAAGCCGAGTTGAAGAGCGCCGTTGCAGCGCAAGGTTTCCTTGCAATCGTTCTTGCAGACGGAAACCCACAGTCGGCTTCAACGACCGTTGAACTTACCTCGACTAACGAGCAGCGCAGGAAAAACGAGATCAAGGACGATGTGAAAAGCGTGCTTGAGACTGACTTCAGCGCTCAGGCGGCGGAGGTCGATCTCTTCAAGGCGCTCTCAAAGGTCAACAGCACTTTTGCTCAGGCCCCGAACAACGGACTCGAGAATCTCGCCATCATCATCGACTCGGGCATTTCGACGAAAGGCTCCATTAATTTCACCGAATCGGAGACGCGAAACGCCTTGCTCGACCCTTCTACCCTTGTCGATTCTTTGCGCAAGCAGGGTGAACTTGCCAAGTTCGAGCATATCGACAAGGTGGTTTGGTACGGGTTGGGTCAAGCGGCTGATCCGCAAGCAAGCCCCGTCGAGGGAACGAAAGAGGCCATGAAAGGCCTCTACAAGGCGATTTTCGAAGCTGCAGGAGTCACGCTGCCAGAAGACGATGGCGAGGTGTTCAAGACGTGTGAAGATGTTGCACCTAAAGAGGGGCTTCCCTCCGTCACGGTGGTAGCCATGCCGCGCATCCCGCTCGACGAAAACGGCAAGCCTATCCTCATCGGCGATAAGCTCGAGCTCGACGAGAGCAACTCCGCTCTCACGTTTGCATTCGGCACAAGCGATTTCACTGACAGCGCGGCGGCCGAAGAGTCGCTTCAGCAATACATTGATCAGCTCGTCGATTTTCCTGATTTGCACGTGACCATATACGGCTATACCGATGCGACGGGGTCTCCGGAAGTGAATCAAAAGCTTTCCGAGGAGCGTGCTGCCACGGTCGGCGCACTGCTTGAGAGCGCTGGAGTGAAGGCGAGCCAGATTACCACCGAGGGAAAGGGCGAAAGCACCTCCTTCGATACCGATGAGCAGAACCGCCGCGTCGAAATCGCTTTCGGCTAACGACCCTTTGCCAACGATGACGAATTCCAGCAACGGCAACAACGCGGAGCATCGCTACGAGCTCTTCTTCCCGCGAACACTCGGTGTATTCACCCGCATGCGAATCTGGCTGCACGGCTATTTCGACGCGCTTCGCGGCAAGATAGAGTTCTCTCCAGAGGGGTATATCACCTCCCCTTACTGTAGGCATTTTGAAGATGAGGCGAACTATCGTATCAACGCCGAATGGCAAGAATGCAATGGGGCCATGTTCGAATTGCGCCCCGAGCTTTTGCGCCGTATAAGGTGCCGTGATGAGATTCGGAGGCGGATTTCCCTGCTTCCAGAGCAGAAGGAAAGGGCGATGGCGCGCGCTGTGACCGAACGGCCAGGCGACGCGGCGGCGGGTGCGAAGCTCACCGAGAATCGCCTCCTTCGCAGGAGAAGCCTTGTCGACGCCGAGTTTGAGCAAAAGGAAAACCAACTTAAAGCGCAGGAAATCGAAGTTGAGGGCGCCGTCGAGGAGATTCTCAACCAATATCAGGACTGTCGCGACATTGCAGACACGCATGATCGAATCGTGCGAGTTGATTTTCTTGCGCGCCTTTCGGTGTATTCCCGCGGCGCATCGAAGCGGCGCCGGATCGAGCGAAGGTATTTGAACGGCGGCGCTTTAACGACAGAGCCCAAGCAGAGTAACGACATTTTATTTGCAGCATACCTCAAGGGAGAATGCCCAGATGGCCAGTAGCGATTCCTCGTTCGATAATATCAACGGTGCGCGGGGAGGCTCGTCTTCGCCGGCGTCGGGCCCCTCACGTCCACGCCATGGTGCGAAATCGACGGCTCCGGCGCCAGCTTACTACTCCCCTTCCCAAAGGCGTATTCGCAACCTCGACTTCAACGAGTCGCACGTGAACGCGCGCCGCAGCGATATTGATAAGCTTGCGGCAGACAAGCTCATCGGCGCCTCTGCGATCGATACAGCGACCTACAAGGCGAGGCATATCGAAACCGACGTCTTCGGGGAGCTCGATTCGAGCATACGCACAATCGAGGAGAAGTTCCATGCGGGAATGTACGACGCTCAAGCGCTCCCTCTTGTCGAGGCATTCATCGCGAGCTCGAGCAGCTCGCGATGATTCAGCTCGATAGAAACGAGGTGAACGATTGCCGCATAGACGGCATTAAGCAGGCGAATGCTGCAGCTTATCGTGCCGTTTGCGACGCGCGGGAAAAACGCGAGCTTAGTATCGATACGGTTCGCCTGGCGCGCCTTGACGCGCTTGCGCCCGATTTCGACCAACTTGAAGAGGAAAATAAGTCGAAGCGAGAAAAACGCATGCGCGTTCGCGATGCCCGCCATACGAAGCGCAAGGAGCGCAAGGAGCGTCGTCTCAAGAAAAAGATCGAGGCGAGTAAACGCCGCGAGGAGAATAGGTCCTCGCGTCAAAACAGCCGCGAGGCAAAACGCGAACAGCGCGCCGCGCGCATGGAGCGAAAACAAGCGATGTTTCTTGAGCGCAAGCAGGCAAGACTTGACGCCGAGAAGGAAAAGCAGCGGGTTATCGCGCAGGAAGCGCAGCAGCGCATGGAGGAGCTCAAACGCAAAGAGGAGGAAGCTCGCGCCCAAAGCCTGCTCAAGCAAGCGCAAGCCGAAGCGGAGGCTGAGCGTGCCAAGGTCGATGCGCAGAACTTTCGCGTTGAAGCGGAGAAGGCTCGCATCGAAGAGGTCGCGGCGCGCGCGGAGAGGGAGGCTGCCGAGCAAGAGGCGAAGCTCGCGGCGCAGCGGGCGGCGGGCGCTCAAGCCCAGCAAGACGATGACGTCTGCGACTCCGAGCAGCCCGATGAGACGCAAAACTCTGAGAGCAAGCTCGAGCAAGAACCGGACGGCGCGCAATCCGGCGAAAGCTTTGACGAGGCGCAAGCTGGCGATGTGCTGCTTTCCGAGGAGCAGCCCGATGATGCGCAGCCCGAGGATGCGCAGCCTGGTGATGAGCGGCCTGGTGATGGAGAAGCCGTCGAGAAGGAGAACTGCGAGAAATCGGATGATGATGAGAAAGGCGTTTAGCGAATAGAGAGACATATGGCGGAAGGCGAGAAGAAATACTTATCGGTGTTGGACGATGACGGTGCCTCGCACGAAGTGTCTCTCGAACCGTTCAACGATTACGGTTTTCGCTCGGTGAAAGGCTGCGAGTACCTCACATTCGTCCCCCTCGATTCTCTCCCTAGCGATAAAAAAAGCATGAGGAGATTCGACGGGGAAATGCCGCTCAGCTCGCAAACCGAATATCCGGTCGACGTCCTTCGACAGATGTCGCGCCAATGGAGTTTTGCGTACTTGGCTAAAAGCGGTGAGCCAATCGGTATTTTCTTCACGTACATGGCGAAGGGAATCGACCTCAATACCTTTTTGGATCTGCCTAAGGTGAGCGACTTGGCTTGCGTACAGGTGGCGAGAAACCTCTGCACGGTGGTTCTCGCAGCGAGCAGGGCGGGCGCTCCGCTGAAATGCATACAGTCAGAGCAGATTCTCGTGGATCCTGCTACCTGTCGTGTGTTCATAGGCCCCTCGTTCGACCGTCCTTATGCTGACCCGTACAGCCTGGTCCTCCATATCTACGCGCTTCTTCACCGAAGCCGCGGCGCTCTACTCGAAAAAACGATACGGTATGCGTTGACCGACGAGAAAACGCTGAGCAGCGTGCCCGGCCGTTCGATCGCCAATGCTATTATCGATGTTACGCGCAAGCCGTTTCTCGTCAGCGAGATGGGCGAATTGGGTCTTGCTGAGTCGTTTCAAAGTCCGTTTTGGGACGAACCGAAGCTGCTTCGTCGTGTTTACGATAGATACCTTGTGAATTTTCCCGAGGCGTCGATGGAGATAATCGCCGCTGATTTTCTGCATGCACTTGGGCAAAAGGCTGCAAGCTCTCGAAGCTTATTATCTCGTCTTTCCGATATACGCGAGTTTTTGCAGCGAAAGCTATCCTGCATAGGCTCGGGTGCTGATGCCGAGCGCTTGGACCTGATGGAGTGCGAAGCAGCTATTCATGGCATTCGCGGAACTAATCAGCGCGCTGTGTTCTGGCTCGTTACGCTTGGGTCTTCGACCATGCTTGCGCTTTTCTCGGTGCTTAATGGCTTTAGCCCTCTCGAAGCTATTTTCTTGGCTGGGATGTCCGTAAGTGGAAACCCCATCGTTGCCAAAACCGCCTTGCTGTATCTATTTGCCGCTCTTGGCGGGTGCGTCGCATGCAATGTGCTCTTCGTGCGGAAAGATGTGCTTCGAGGCTATGGGAAGATGAGCTACTGCGCTTCGCTTTTCGCAGCGATGGTCGGTATGGCGCTTGCGCGAGCTCTCGCGACGGGGCTGGGCGGCGGGCTATGATGCCGATTCAAAGAACGCCTGAGGGATTTCCCGTCGACGAGGTTTGTCCGAAACTGAAATGCCTTGTTCTCATAGACTCGGTTTTTCTTCGCGACGCGCGGGTCCATCGCGCTATCCGCAAGGAGTTCAGGCGGTTTTTGCGTGCGCTTGGCAAAGATCGCGATCTGTCCGTTGCCGTTCAGATTTCATCGGCGTATACCGGCACACTTGATTTTTCCTCGGTGGAATTCGACCGTGCTGCCGATTTTCAATTCGGCTTGCCGAGCGTCGAGGAGGCGCCGCTTTCTCGACGGGACATGGAAGGTGCGCACAAGCTTCTCGGCATCGAGTCGAGGGAGACCGATTTCTTCGGTCCCCTGTGTCTAAGGCCCGTTCTCGGCGTGATCTCGGACAAGGACGTACGCGATTTAGGAGGACTGACCGACGAGGCCATTTACCCGCAGGTCGTCGCAAGCTACGGAGCTGCTTCGCTGTGCGATTTTTTCCAACTGCTTGAAAGCACTTTCAGGCGCATTTTAAGCGAGGAGCTGTGATGAAGCTGCTCGCGAATCCGAAGGACAAAGGGGGAAACCAAGAGAAGTCCCCCGCGAAGAAGAAGCTTTCCGAGTTTGCGCGCACTTTGAAGAAGGTTGACGTCGGCGCCGCCTTGAGAACGATGCGGGCAGCGTTTGCGCTGGCGGTTGATCGGAGTACGCTCGCGTGCGTTGCGAGTGGAGCTGCCGCGTGCGCCCTTGCCTCATTGTTGATTGAGCGCTGCGATTTTGCGCGGAGCGTTGCGTTTCTCTCATATTCTATTCCTCAGTTTGGTTGGGTTACTCTGTCGTGCTGTCTTACCGCAATGCTCATCGCAGAATGCATCTGTCGAGCGGTTGCCGGCACGAGGCGTCGACTTCCCTTTCCGGTTTTTCTCGTTGTAGCCGCCCTTGCCGCGATTTTCGGAAGCGTCGCGTCGCCTCTTTTCGCGACTTTCCCGCCCGTCGCCATGCTCTTGTTCCGGATTCTCTGTCCAGAACAACTGTATTATCCGCGACCATATAAAAAACAACCTCCTATCACCTTGTATGAATTATTCAACATTGTCCGCCTCGCATTTTTCGTTCTTGTCTTCTCGATTGTGCTTCTGTCGGCAAGCAGCGGTTTTTCCAACATGGCGTCAAGCGAGCTGGTCTACGGAGGCTTTGTCATAGCTTTTCTCTTCTTCTGGAGAATGCGAAAGCGTCGGGGGTATGTGGCAGGCGGGCGTTTCGTTGCGTCGTCGGTGTTTCGGTGCCTTTGGATGTTCGGGTGGCTCGCTTTATTTTTGATCGTGCGGTTTTCCATTCTTGCGATGGCGGCAAGCTGATAGGAGACGATAGTATGAGTAGAAGCGTCGATTACAGAAAGCGCAACAGCATTTATCGAAAGCGTCCAAGCATATGGAGGTGGCTTATCCCGCTTCTGCTGGTGCTTCTCGCGTTGCTGCTCCTGTGGCTTTATCCCATGAGCAGCTTCAATAAACAGGCGGCTGATTATGAGCGGAGCGCGCGCGGCACGAATGCGAAGACGGTCGCAGCCGAAACCTACGACGACTTAGACTGGGAAAGCGGATCGAAAACGGTTGTCATCAACTCGTCTGATGCCGCTGTGAACACGGATGCTTCTTCGCTGAAAGCGACATCCCCAGGCTCCTCCTCAGTCACCGTTGCGCACTCGAATGATGGGCCGGATAAGTTTTCCTACGAACGGTGGGGCTACGGTACCTACGCCGATTACGTGGAGGATCATCCGTTCGAGGCGCGAGCGAATTACGTGCGCTATGTGATTCTCGATACGGCGGGCCTCGCCTCCCCGAGCGATTACACAGCGAATAATAATGCGACATACCTCGAAGACGATACGCTAGCTGCGAGCGATTTCGACGAGTCGAACCCGCCTGCAGGGTTTATCTTTTGTTCGGCTGCGCAAGGGTATCTTCCTCAGCTCACGGTGGTGGCGCCTTCCGATAAAAACGCTTTCGTGAAGTTGAGGAATAGCGAAACGGGCGAAACCGAGCTTTACTTTTACATAAGGGCGGGATATACGGTCAAGGCATGCGTGCCCGCCACTCGCTGCGAGTTCTCTTACGGGTTAGGAAACACCTGGTATGGTACTGAAGAGGCGTTTGGAAGCGATGGGACATATGCGAAAAGCGACACGCCGCTCGATTTTACTTCCCCGACGAACCGCTATACCTATACGTTCAGCGTGGAGGACGCCAACATCACGCCTATCGCAATCGACGAGTCTGCCTTCAACGCGTAGCGCATAGCGTTTTATCAGAGAAAGCTTTCGGCATTGCCATGTCGGGGGACAAAAATCGGCGATATGCGAGTCGAAATCTGACGGCGGGGAGGACACTTCTCTCTTCGCTCTACGTTTGCCCAGGTCGGAACTGATGGAAGAAAGTTAGTAGAAGGAAACTCCTCACATATCGTCGATTATTGTCCACGACGGCCTCGTTTTCGGCGAGATGGGCTGAAGGGAGAGAGCCCGATGGCGTCCCCGAAGCGAAGCAATCGCAGGGGCAGCAGCCCTTGCGGCAAACGTGCTCCAGACTGAGAAGCCCCGCGTCTCTTCTTCGCTTCGGCCTCGTACGAGCAGCCTGTTCCCTGTCGCTGCATAGGGCCGCGGCGACGCAATTTGCGGCTCCGCGCCTTCCCCGCTGCAGCCCCGTGCGAGCAGCTTGCGGTCGCGCCTTCCCCGCTGCGGCCTTACGCAAGCAGTTTTCTGCCCGCTGTCTCGATGCTATCGAGCAGTGCCTCGGCGCCTTCTCGCGTGTCGTCTTTCGCGAACACGTAGAGCTTGATCTTTGGCTCGGTGCCGCTCGGGCGCACAATGGCCTTGTTGCCGCCCGCCAGGCGGAACTCGACGACGTTCGCGGGTGGAAGCCCCGTTCCCGCGTTTTCGTAGTCGACGACGCTCTCGACGGCGAGGTCGGCAACCTCGCTCGGCGCCTCCGCTCGCAAGCGCTCCATGATTGCCGCCATCGCGGCAGCCCCCTCGGCGCCGGGGTACGACACTGAGACGGTGCGGTTGAGCCAGTACCCGTGCTTGGCGTACAGGTCGCGCATCGCGTCCGCGAGGTTTTTCCCCTGCAGCTTGTAACTCTGCGCCATCTGGCAGATGAGCAGGCTTGCGTTCACGGCGTCCTTGTCGCGCACATGGTCGCCCGAGAGGTATCCGTAGCTCTCCTCGAAGCCGAAGATGAAGCGGTCGGCCTGCCCCGCGTCCGCGAGTTCGGTGATGATGTCGCCGATGTACTTGAAGCCGGTCAGGCAACGGCGCAGCTCAAAGCCGTATTTTGCAGCGAGCGCATCGACCATCGCGCTCGACACGATCGTGGTGACGGCCACTTTCTCGGCAAGGTTCTCGTCGCGTTCGGCTCTCATACGGCAGATGTAATCGAGCAGCAGGACGCCCATCTCGTTGCCCGTGAGCAGAAGGTAGTCCTCACCATCCTTCACGGCAACGCCCACGCGGTCGGCGTCGGGGTCGGTCGCGAGCAGCAAATCGGGGTGCACGCGCTCGCAAAGCTCGATGCCCTTTTGCATCGCCTCGCGAATCTCAGGGTTGGGATACGGGCAGGTGGGGAAATCGCCGTCGGGGTCGCGCTGCTCGGGGACGACAGTAATGTCGGTGACGCCTGCGCGCTCGAGCACGGTCGTCACGGGGACGAGTCCTGTACCGTTGAGCGGGGAATACACGAGCTTCAAGGGCGCCTTCGCGACCTCGTCAGCGCTTAAGTTGCTTACCGATTTCGACAGGACCGCGTCATAGTAGCGCTCGAGCACCGCGTCGTCGATCCAGGTGACGTCGCCTTTTGCAAGCGCGGCGTCGAAGTCGACGGACTTCACCCTGGAGAAGATGTCGGTGCTCTCGATTGCAGCCGAGATGGCGGCCGCGGCCTCGCTCGTTATCTGGCAGCCGTCGGGCCCATAGGCCTTATATCCGTTGTAGGCGGCGGGATTATGGCTCGCCGTCACGCATACGCCGCCCGAGCAGCCCAGGTCGCGCACGGCCCACGAAAGCGTGGGAACAGGGGAAATGCGCGGATACACGTATGCGTGCACGCCGTTCGCCGCAAAGATCGCCGCCGCCGTGTGCACGAAGAGCTCGCCGTTGTTGCGGCTGTCTCGTGCGATGGCGACGCTCGGGTTCTCGAAATGTGCGTTCAGGTAGTCGGCGAACCCCTGTGTGGCACGCCCTACGGTGTAGATGTTCATGCGGTTCGTTCCGGCG
>OLOM01000704.1_pt1 | contig 24921 bp, 36 predicted proteins | sample 1672531 | NCBI WGS metagenome assembly OLOM01 (sample SAMEA3136696, study PRJEB25190) | human gut metagenome | reverse complement strand
GCAGGGCATTAAATCCGAATATGCAGGAACTATTGCATCTGTCAGAAGAAACTATCTTATGCAGCTTGATGAAGCAACTGCCGGAATGCGAAAGAAAAATTCTGGAAAATATAGAGAAAATTATATCGATTTTGATCTATTAGGAAAGCTTAATGTAATTACTCAGTCTGGCGTTCAGCTTACGTCAGCAGAACTTGAAGTTTTCACGAAAGATGCAATGGTTTCCAGAAGTTCTTTTTGCGTCCGGAAAGTTCAGGATATGGCAAGAAACAACGGATTTGAACTGAAAGTGCCATCTGAAGCAGGGGCGAATTTGGTGATCGATGAAGCTGATCGCAAGGTACGAGAAGTTATCGAAAAATATGACGGAGATCCGAAATTTACCGGTTCTACAGGTGGGCATTATGTCAGCATAAAGATGAATGCTAATGGTAGGTTTTTGGATAGCCTTGAAGCAAAATATGCTGACGAGACAGTTGAGGATGTTACGATCACAACCCTTTCAAAAAAGGAATACACAAAAATGCAACAGAAAACTGCCGAGGAAGCAGAAAACGAAGGTGTTGAAGTTACGGAAGTGGGGAATCTGGGAATCAATGCTAAATCTACGAATAATGGCAGCCCTGCTGCCAAATATGCAAAAGCTTATTCAGAGCGAATGAGTACAGTAAATCCTGAGTTTGAGTGATAATGTTGTTCCGGTGCTGGACTACCAATTCGGCACCGGGGAAAGGATAAAAGAATGACAGAACAGGCGTACATTGGTCTTCTTGAAGCAGAGTTTAGAAGTTGTCCTGTGAGTAGGGAGCAAATTGAACGAGCTTTTGAAGTAGCGATAATCGAAGTTAAGAGTCCGGAATTGAGCTACGGAAACCTTAGCATCTTGCTTTGTCAGATGTTCCGGAATGGATCCAGCCAACCATGCTTGTCGGATGCGACACAAAAGCAGATCAGGGCGATTTTGAATGTAGAATAAAAAACAGAGCCCCGTTCCCCTGCCTTGCGTGCTAGACAAAGGTTGAAGCCCTGTTGATAGAAAAGTGATTCTTTTATCTGTAATTATTATAACACAAACAGAACGAATGTTCAATAATTAAGAGCTACATTACCATATGATAGTGTAGCTCTTTTCATGCCCAAGTAGGAGGTGTTCCTCCTTTCTATACTGTTTTGCGATTAATATATCATGGAATAAGCGAAGATGCCATATGATGTAAAAGAGTATCAAAATAAACCTGTGTCGAAAAAGTATTAAAACCATTGACTTTTGCAACCCTAAATGCTATACTAACAGTATCAAAATAAACGAACGTTAAAAAAGATACTTTTGGAGGGGAAAGAAATGAAAAATAAGGTATTTGGTTATTGTAGAATCTCGACAGCGAAACAGAGCATAGAAAGACAGGAACGAAACATTAAAGCGGCATATCCGGAGGTGGTTATTGTAAGGGAAGTGTACACCGGAACAAAAGTTGCAGGCAGAACAGAATGGGAGAAACTTTATAAGACTGTTAAGACTGGTGATACAATTGTATTTGATTCTGTGTCCCGAATGAGTAGGAATGCAACAGAGGGCGTTGAGCTTTACATGGATTTATTTAATAAAGGTGTAAATCTAGTGTTTTTGAAAGAATCTTATATCAATACAGAAGTGTACAAAAGCACTATTGAGCAGACTATTGGAAGCACTGGTAACGATATAGCAGACATTTACATTGAAGCTACAAATAAGGTTATAAAGCTACTTGCAGAGAAGCAGATCATAAAAGCATTTGAACAGTCAGAGAAAGAAGTTGAAGATCTTCATCAAAGAACCAAAGAAGGAATTGAGACGGCTAGATTAAATGGTAAACAGATTGGGCGTGCTGAAGGTTCAAAGGTTACAACGAAGAAATCAGTTGAAATGAAAGAAAAAATTCAGAAAATGGCAAAAGATTTTGGTGGTCAAATGACGGATAAAGAAGTAATTGAAACTTTAGGGATTGCCAGAAACACATATTTCAAGTATAAAAGAGAACTGAAAAATTAAGGTTCGGAACAATCTTCCGGAGGTTCGACAGTATTGTTGAGCCTCTTTTTTTGTGAATAAGTAACCTAAACTTGACTTTTGGGAACCATAAATATATAATTAACTTATGGGGACCAAAATTATAAAGGAGGTGAAAATGGTGAGTCCCAGAACAGGACGGCCGACAGATTGTAAAAAAGCGGTTGAAGTAAAAGTTAGAGTTACTCCGGACATGGATGAACGAATAATGAAATATTCCAAAGAGCATGAACAGACGAAGGCTCAAACTATACGAGAAGCTGTAGACGCATATTTGCCGACCACAGAAACTAAATAAAAACAGTCGTACCACCGACCAAAGTAGACACGACTGTTTTACTCACAGGGACAAGCCTGTAAATTTATCTTATCATACAGGTTCGCCCCTTGCAACCACACAAGGAGGAAAAAAGATGTACGCAAATAAAGTTATGACTTATAGCCAATGGCAGCGCAGATTTAAAAGAGCATTGAAAAAGACGATCAGAAAGAAGATTGAAAGTATTATGTGGACAGTATTAACGATTTCTGTGTTTATACTGCCTTTCTGGATGGTTCTGGATTGGCTTTTGCGAGGGTATTAACCCATGCGTATACTTGAAAGCTTATACGAACATTGGACAGAGTACATTTTAGAAAGGAACCTTGATAATGAGTACAAATAACGAATTAGAGAAATTTCGCCAGGGAACTCCGGAAGAAATAGAGAAAAAGCTTGAGGAACAGAAGAAGAAATCCCTTGAACTTGCAAGAGATGCTGCAGATATCCATTGTGAGGACGAAGAAAAACCTTTAGCATCCGAGATTATAGAGGATTTAATGAAAGATCGTGACCTTTGGGAGGCTAAAGCTCGAACAATGATAGGATTTAATGATATATATAGTTTTCATGAGCGAATTATAAAGATAGTGCTGCAGACTACAGATGCAGAGATGCTTGGAATTATGTATCGGCATGTGAGCAATGTGAAGAATCATCAGAAGGAGGATGAATAATGGAAAGATGTTTATTGACGCAGAATCCTTGTAGAAAAGCTATCGCAGAAATTATTAAAGCGAATAAAAATAGATATTTCTTGCAGCGCACCCTTGAAGTAGCGGAGATTCTTTTGAAGGGAAGCAAAGAAGAGACACGCCGGAAAATGTCTGAAGAAGATGAAGCAAGATTCTCTTTGATTTGGAACGCATTAATGATGGATGATATAGATGATATTAAAAGAACACTTAATCTTTCAAACCATTTGATGTTAAAGCGTATTAAGGAAAGAGCAGAAGCTCAGAAGGTATGATATGGACTATAAGAAAGAAATTATTGGTATGATACAAAAGATAGAAAGTGTAAGATTCTTGGCGATGATTTATAGCTTTACACATACTCTTTTTGAGAAAGAAAAGAACCAATGGGGGGATTAATAATGGATTACAGAAAAGAAATAGCTGAAATGCTCACTGGAATCCGGTCAGAAAAGGTTTTGCGATATATCTGGATATTTGTATCAGATATTTGCAAAGATCTTGGAATTAAAACAGATGAATAGCAGAACTGCATTATAGAGTTCTATATTGATTTATGCTATATCACCGGGCGGTGTGTGGGAAACCATGCGCCGCTTTTGTATACAACTATATAATTATACAATAACATAATTACATAGTTATATAATTATACAATTTTACAAAAACATTGATATTCAAAGACGCATAACTTATAATTTTAGAAAAAGAAGGGGGAACGGATATGGCAAAAGTGATTACAATTACCTGCCAGAAAGGCGGTGTGGCAAAGACTACAACAGCCCTTGCGCTTGCGTCTGGCCTTTATTCCAGGGGTAAGAAGATTTTGTTGATAGACACAGATCCGCAGTCTAATACAAGCTATACGCTGGGAATTGACCTTTTAAACGTACCGACGCTATATGAAGTACTGCGAAAAGAAAAGACGGTGAATGATGTTATCTTCCCTGTGAGGATGGGGTTTGATGTTCTTCCGGGAAGTTTATCGCTTGCCCTGGCAGACATGGAATTTTCGCAAACCGGACGTGAATATCTGCTCCGGGAATCACTTACGGAAATTCAAGAGAGATATGATTATATTGTGATTGATACGCCGCCGTCTTTGGGAATATTGACGATGAACGCATTAACAGCAAGTAATTACGTGATCGTACCGGTACAAGCTGACGTGTATTCCCTACAAGGGATCGGGCAGCTATCGCAGACCATGCAGACGGTCAAACGATATTGCAATCCAGGTCTTACTATTGCTGGCATCCTTATCACCAGATACAATAGCAGGGCGGTACTGTCGAAGGATATGGCAGCTATGTTGGATGATACAGCGAAAGCGTTGAACACTATGCTATTTAAGACAAAGATTAGAGAGTGTATAGCAATCAAAGAGGCGCAGGCCCAGCAAATGGATATATTTACATATGCCCCTAAATCCAACGCGGCCAAAGATTATGATAATATGATCGAGGAATTAATGGAGGTAGTGAAGTGAGCAAGAAAAGTTTTGTAAATAATCCGGCAATGGCATTTGTCAGTAAGCCGCAGGAGGCCGTAGAACAGCCGCAAACAGATAAGACAGAGATTTCCATAGGACGGAAAACAGAAGCCCAGGAACAGCCAAATACAGCCTCACAGGGCATATCAAAGAGGAAAGCAAAGTATATGCGCTTAGATGTAACAGAGTATCAAGAGTATTTGAAGCTTATGACTGAGTATACCGCAAAGAGCACAGGTAAATATACGTCTATGACACAGTATATTCAGAGATTAATAGAAGAAGATAGACGGAAGAACAAAGAACTTTATGATAAGCTTGAGCAGATCGAGAAGCTCAAAGCAGACATTATATAATTACATAACTGTATGACTATATAATTATATAACTATACAATAATAATGATGGGGTTGCGTGTTGGATCAAGAGCGGCAGCTCCATTTTTTTGCTTTAAATCAGCATTAGAAATAAGCACCCGGACCCCCGTTGAGGGAGGGGGGCGGCGAGTCAGGTAAGCTGCCAAAGCAACCGAAAAAAAGAAAAAGGCCCTTTTCAGAAAAAGGAGACTGCTACCTTGGCAGCACCCTCGAAAAATTTCAAAAAAAACAAAAAAGGCTTATTGTACCAATGGAAAAACGCCCAAATTTAGAGTTTTAAGCATTAGGCAATAAAATGTACCAGTAAGCCATAAAAGTCGATTCTGGGGCAAAATAAGCAGTGTATAAATTGAATTAGAAACATGTCCTTGCTTTGTTAGATACAATTATATATGTATATAGGTATATAAGTGTATAAGTATATAATTATATAAGTTCTATAAATTAATATTTGACACATAGCCGGGTAAGGGATATACTATAATTAAATAAACGAAAAGGAGGGCTGCACTGTGGCAAAAGAAAGTAATCGTGAGCTGAAAAAGCAGCTGGCAGAAGCAAGGGAAGACATCCAGCAATTAATGTTGGAGCTTGGAAAGGTCAATAAAACAGCAAATACATCATATGAGCAGTCACCGGCATACCTGGCAAGCCAAAACCAGATTAAAAGGCTGGAAGAGCAGAACAAGGCCCTTGAACAAAAAAATAAAAGACTGCAGGAAGAAAACAGAAAACTCCGGAGTCAGTCAGAGCAAACAATCAGGGAGATTAATTCCGCAGCGGAAGATTATAGAGATCCGGTGCAGACTGCAGTTAAATTCCGAATGCTAAAGATCAATTTGGATCTGGCACAAAAAGAGCAAGAAAGATTAAGAGAAGAGAACCGAAAACTCCGTGAGAAAGTTACTCCAAAGCACAATGCACGTAACGCAGGAAGAAGAAAAAACGATAATGCGTGGAAGAAGAGATACCTTGCATTTTGTGACCTTGTGAGGTCTGGGGCTTCTATGGAGGACGTTATGGAAGAAATGGAGATAAGCAGGAGTACTTATTTTCGGTTCCTCCGATTGTACAGAGAAAATTATACTGCAGAATAAAGATTTTCCCGGTTTGAATAACCGGGAATTTTTTTGGCGGTAATTTAAAGGAAATAGTTGCGTTCGAAATGGAAAAAGTGTAAAATAAACCCATGTCAACCATATCTTTGGTTGCGGTGGACTCTGCCGCCGTATGGTGAGGTATAGATACGGACGCTCACCGGACAGGGTGGAAGCTCTGACAGAGAAACGAAAAAGACATGAAAAAAAGCACCAGGATTGCTGTCCCAGTGCATATTTTTCAAAATAGCAGTTGAAATATTGGTTTGCCGACCTTTATTTCTTCTGGAACGTATTCCGAACATACGCTCAAAGGTTACTGCATTGAACCTTCACAACACGGTTTCATTGTAAGTTCTCTTTTTACTTTTGTCAATAGATATTGAAGAAGTTTAAAGCCCTCTTTGTGCGTATATAACATTAACGCATGGAGAGTTTTTTTATTATAGGTGATAAGTCAAAAGCTCCTGTGTGTGGTAGAAATGCCATTATTACAGGAGTTTTTTATTTTTCATCTGGTAACAATAGGCAGTATTTTTCGAGAAATCCGGAAGATACAGCTTTATTAAGTGAACCCTTTTTTAAATAATGAGGAGCCAAAACCTGGCAGGAAGCAATGGGAGTGTTGAGAGGAAAATCACGTTAAAACAAACCTTTGGGGGGTAGTAGCCCCAGGAAATGCCGTTAGAGGGTGAACGGTTCGGTCTCTAATTTTATATGAAATCGGCGTGCCCGTCCTGTCGCTTTTGATGTATCTCATCAGAAGAGGGGGGTCACAAGAACAGTTAGCACTGTGCGGTGTCTTATGGCAGACTTCGACCGCTGAGATTTAATCTCTGAATTGTGCTGGTCAGTAATGATCGGGAGTGATACGGATACCTCAATGAGCCTATACGGCGTACATATATCACTTAACCTTTTATCCTATAAATATGTTATTATTTATGGGATAGGGGGGAGAGAAAAGCCGTTTTCCTAAATCACCTGCCAGCGTATTATGTGTAGAGTTGAAGTCAATCCCTAAAATGTAAAAAAATCAGGCTTGCGAGGGGGTTGGTCTGGTTTTAATCCGTATCAGAAAGACAAAAAGGAGTAAATCCGGATATAATAGACTCTGATCAGAACCAGAATCAATGATAAATGAGTAAGAATGTCCGTGAGACGAAGAAATGACCTGGCAAAGAGGAAGTATTGCTATAGAATAGGTACGAGGGGTGTACTTTCAGGTATGACGGTACCGTGAAAAAATAAATGAGGCTAATCAAAATAGGAGGAAATAGTATCATAAATTAATAAATAAAATTTGAATTAAGGAATAATTAGGTGATATAAGACGATATTAGAACGTTTAAGATGTATTTGTCTTGCTAAAATGAAATAAAGGTGTTATAGTAAAGATACAAAAGGGAAAGCCAGAAACGCACGGCCTACCCGATTATATGCGAAAAACTGTTAACAGCCGTTCACTATTGCGAGTAGTGGGCGGCTATTTTCTTTTCTTGAAGATCGTGTAACACAATCCAACAAGAGCAACAATGAATGTACAAAATTGGAATAATTCCGAATATGTAACCATTGGCATCGCCCTCCTTTCTTGCGTCTGGAGGGTAGCCCCTCCGAAAAAGAGGGTAGGCCGCCTTATACGTTCTGACTTTCCATAGTTATATTATACCATATTTGGTGGTAGTCAACAACCATATAATAGCAAGGACAGGAAGTGTGTACACACCTTCCATTTTTTTTGCAAAAAATTTGATTGAACAGCTTCATCTTGTTAGGAATATTATTGTTTTTTATGGCTGATCAGAAATGACATATTATAAATGATTAAAAAATAATGACGAAGGGAGAAGAAGCTTAAAGGTTATTCGTTGCCGGTTTATCCGGATAGAGAATAACCAGTTAGCGTGAAAATTATCAACTTTTAAGTGGTTTTTGATAAAATTCACGGTATCAAAAATTAATTTTGAAATAAGAAAATAACCACTTACAGGGATAGCAGATAAGCTATTATGCATTGCTCCGGAAGGAGTGGAGGGCTGGCCTCCGTCTGACAGTGCAGAACCATTGACAAAGCCGAGTCATTAAAAAGGCAGGATAACAGACAGTTAAACAAGAAATCCGAAGTCAGAAGCGGTATATAAAGGAATCATCAAAATGATGAATTGAGAAGAGGTGAGAAAAATGGGAAGATACAGAAGCATACAAAGTACATTAATAGAAGCTGCATTGAAGGGAATCACAGACAATCAGACGGTAACAGCATATAAAAAAGACTGCAAGCTGTTTGCGGTGTATTGTAAGGCACAGGGCGTGAAACGTCCCGATCAGCTGCGGGGGAAAGAAAAGGAATTACTGCAGGGATATGAGAAAGAGCTTGAGGCATCCGAATATAGTCCAGCAACGATACATAGGAGATTAGCGGCACCATGTAAGGCTACTGGAATCAATATGAATGAGATAGAGAAGCCGAAGCGGACAGCCGGTAAAATTGTACGAAGCCGGAACCAGGAGGCGAATAAGCAAGGAAAAATTGAAGCCACAGAAACACGTTATAACCGTCTTATCTGCTTGCAAAAGGCTGTAGGAATCCGCAGGGCAGAATTATCTAGGCTAATAGGAACAGACCTAACAGAGGACGAATCTGGCTATCTGTGTGTGAATGTATCCAGAGGGAAAGGGGGCAAACGACAACTACAACGTATACTTCCGGAGGACGAGAAAAGTGTTATAGAAATATTCCGGGGAGTGAATCCTGATCAGAAACTATTTTCTGCAGATGAGATGAATAATAAAATAGATCTCCATGGCATTCGGAGGGAACAGGCCCAGAGAGCCTATAAATATTATTGTGACCGTTTGAAGAATGAACCAGGATACAAATACCAGTGTAGAAAAGAACTTGCAGCCAGATATAAGGAGTTTCATGATGCAGGTGCATCAAATAAAAGATTTTTGCATGACATTATGAACGAAGAACCATATAAATTGAGGGGAGAGAACCGGCAGAAAGCTATTGAACAGGGCAAAGAGACGGAGTATAACCGGCTCGCATTGATGATGGTGTCAGTGTTCCATCTGAGCCACTGGCGGCTTGATGTAACTGTTACTAATTACTTGATATAATTGTATTAATACGGCGGTTAATATATGTGTTAATATGATGGTTAATACAAAAAACAGTCTCATAAAATAACACATGAGACTGTCCGGAATATAGTAAAAATTATTTTTTCCTTTTTTTAGATGAATAATATGCCTGACGTGTGCAGGGATTATTACAAAATTTTTGTTGAGGTGTCTTAGCAATGAATAATTGTTTGCATTTAGGACAAATTTTTAGAGTGTTTCCGCTGGTATAATCTTGTGATTGCTGGATAGCACATAAATGATAAGAAGCTAGGTGCATTATGTTATTACATCTTAATTGTAAAGCCATTTCTGCATCATTCCAATAAGTATAGTATGGATGTTGACGAGGAACAAGTAGCGAAACAGTGTGACGCTTTGCCTGACGTTTGCGAATTTGTTCAATTCGTTCCAGATCCTTAGAAGATAATAATGAGTAAATCATTTCATCATCTTCCCAATTGTTAGCTGCGATAATACTCAAGAAATCTCTATGTAAATATAAAAGTCCAACAATAAAAGAAGATACAGGAAATGAATTACAATCAGCAAAAGGAAGTATATCATGAAATATGTTTACTTCTGCAGGCGTAGGAGTTTCCCTTGTTATACTGTCTTCATAGTTAATGAAAACTTCAGCCGTTGGCTTAATGTTCCAAAAAGGCAATCCATATTTTGAACAGAAAGAAAGTATAAGAGCTATGTCATTATCGGAAATCTGTTCATTGATATAGGATTGTTTGATGGTAAAAATTTCATCAGATAATTTAGTCTTTAATTCTATTAAATCCCATAATACAAAAGGAGAATCTAATAATTCAAATTCGAATGCAGTTCTTTCCTTTGTAATCGTGTCTTTTCCCTGGATATATTTAATACCATCAATTTCTGTCAATAAATATTCATCCCAAACGCTTTTTTTAACCATTAATCTAATTCGTGGTATTGGTATTTCTGATTCATTTCTAAGAAAATCCATTTTTTTTACTTCCTCAAAAAAAAGTTTACGTTTATGTTTACGTTTCTACAATGAAGTTTACACCAAAATAGATTAAGATGTCAACATCAACGATATTTGACGAAAGGGGTTGAATAGATAGATGGAAAAAGCAAACAAAGAGATTCGAGAGAAACTTGCAAGATACAGAATCAGACAATGTGAAGTTGCTGATCAGCTGGGTGTAACGGAATTTACTCTTTGCCGCTGGCTACGGACGGAACTCGAACCAGATCGTAGGGCAAAAGTCGAAGTAGCAATTAATGAAATTGCAAGAAAAATCTATAGGTAGAGAGCTTGTAAAGACTTTTACTGCTATTTTTTTTCAAAAATGACATATTGAAAGGAAAGGAGGTAAAAAAATGTGTTGACTGAAGAATTAATACAAAAATTTCATAAATTTAGCGGAAAAGGAAAACCGTATGATGTCGTAGACGCAAGAATTTCAAATTATATCATAGAAAAAAATAATTTGATGGTTATATCTGGAAAGCCTTTCTACTATGCAAATGGTGTTTATCGTGAGGATAAAAATGGAGTAATGCTAAAAACTCTTATTCGTAACTGCATGATTGAAGAATTACAGACGGCACCCCGAATCGAAAGAGTGTACAAGCTGTTAATTAGCGATTTTAGAATACAGCAGGATCCGGATGAAGTTAATTTATACCCAAAAGAATGGATTAACTTCAAGAATGGAATGTTGGATGTGAAAAACGGTGAATTACACAACCATCTACCGGAATATAAAGCAATTAGCCAGATTCCACATAATTATAGACCAGGATTGAAGATTGAAGATACAACCTTTTACGAATTTATTCAAAGCAGGATTCCAGACAAAGATAATCAGAAAATGTTACTTGAATTCATGGGAATGTGTCTTTTCTCTGAAATATTCTTTCAAAAATTTATGATTCTGACAGGAAAAGGGAATTGCGGTAAAAGTGTAATCTTGAATGAGGTGTTGAGGCTGACCGGAACCGAAAATGTATCTGCAATACCGTTACAGAAGATTTCGGACAGATTTACAACAGCTAAACTTTTGTACAAGACCGTGAATTGTTGTGGAGATCTGGAAAATAGTCCATTACGTGACACATCAGTAATTAAACAGTTGACAGGAGAAGATCTGGTGCAAGGGGAATATAAGGGTGGAGATATTTTCTTTTTTAAAAACAGAGCGAAGTTTATATTTTCCTGTAATGAACTTCCTCAGGTTTTGGACGACCGGAGCAATGGCTTTTTTAGACGATTACTCATCATCCGGTTTAATGACGAAGGGGCATTTATTCCAGCCCTTGAAGCAAAGTTAAGTGATGAAAGAGAGATTGAAATGGTTATATCTGGACTGGTTGAGGGGGCAAAACAAGCCATTGAACGGGGGCAAATATACGAGTCGGGGGCAAATTTGGGGGAAATTACACGCATGAAAACAGAATCTGACACGACAGAAGCGTTTATAGAAGAATGTTGCAATCGTGATTCAAAAGCCAGAATAAAACGCCCAGATTTGCTTGCAGCATATGAGAGTTTTTGCAAGGAAGAAGAACGAGAACCACTGCGGAAAACCGCATTTTATAAGGCTTTGCGAACAAAGGGATACAGAGAAACGAAAATACACGGAACAGTTTATTTTTCGGGACTGGAACTAAAGTTCATGGAAGCTGAAGAAAATCCATTTCAATAGGTGGTAGTAAAAGGGGTAAACTTTTTTTTATTTATAGCGTACATAGAAATATTAAATATAAAAGGAATTTTAAAAATTACACCCCTTTTGCTACCAAGCATACAGAGAGGAGGAAAAAATGGGAACCTTCAAACAAAGTACGTACTGGACTATCTGGGCTGATTGCTGCAACTTACATAAAGCATTTTTCGGGATTCAAGAAGATGATACGCAATCATGGGAGAAAGCTGTTGGAGCTGCTACTGAAATTCAGAAGAAGTACAAGCAGACACCAGAGGCGAAATTTGCGGAATCCTTAACATTGTTAGTTGTTTCGGAACTTGAACATAAATCAAAATCACAGAAAGGAGGCACAGATAATGCCACGAAGAAACAGAAATCCGGGACAGGCACAGGCAACACACCGGCTTGATCGCTTTGAACGATGGGCGGAAAGAATCATTGCCGAGAACGGGAGAAAGATGTCAATTGTAGGCGATACTCCGACATCTATGAAAAGCCCGCCACAGCGCATAATTAACAATCGAAAAAAAGGAGATGAAAACAATGCAGAAAAATAACTACCCGGGGCAGCAATTGAGCGATTTACCAGATGATTTTGTGCAAGAGACGGTAAAAAGTCTTAAGCAGCTGAACGACATGGGAAGACCAGAGACAGATGCAGAGGTTCAAGAACGAATAAATCAATATTTTCAGTTCTGCCAGGATACAGGGAATCGACCTGGCATTGAGAGCCTATGCCTTGCGTTACATATCAGCCGAACAACCCTGTTTAACTGGGCTCATGGCATAGGGTGCAGCCAGGAGCGGCAGGAGATTGCTGAAAGAGCCAAATCGTTTATAGGTGCATTCCTTGAACAGAGCGTTCTCAGAGGCAAGATTTCGCCACCTTCAGGAATCTTCATTATGAAGAACTGGTTAGGTTACCGGGATACAATCAGTTTTGAGGATGCGGCTGAGAATAGTGTCGAGAACAGGCCAACACAGACCGCCCAGCAGATCGCAGCCAGATATGCACATGTGCTGGATGAGCCAGAAATGGAACGGCCAGAGCTGTAACAACTGTTGCCGCCTGGTGACAATAAAAGTAAAAACACAGGGATTTCCCTGTTAGAGAAAAGGAGATAAATGAAATGACAGAAAAAATGTACAAAGTAATATCAAAAGAATGCAAATCAGGAGTTGGAAGAGACGGGCGGCCGTATTGCTTCGAAAGCTTGATTATTTGCTTTAATGGCAAGCCGGCACGTATTTCAGCCCCTAGAGATTTTGAAGTGAATATCGGGGAACAAGTTAAATTAGGTTTTGGTACTCGAAAAGGTTACGGTTGCGCGGAAATTTGCCCAGTAATTACAGAGGTTATTCCGGTAGAGAAAGGAGAATAAAATATGTCAAGAATAGCAGAAAACGCAGTAATACAGGACGGAATTTGGTACAATCCGGGCGAGGAAATCCCGGATTTAGGAAATTGGGTTCGTGTGCATCACGACGGTGCAAAGAGATATTATGAGGGCGTAAGCACAGAGATTGACTTACTTCCGACTTATGTAGAGCATGGATCTCGTGCAGTATGTCTCGATACGTCGGAAGTTTACACATTTCATGCGAAGCTGAAAAAATGGTTCAAGCTGGGATAAGGAGATGAGACAATGGAAGATATACGAGACATTATCGAAGAAAAAGCAGTCGAAAAGCTGAAAAAGTCAGCGTTTGCAAAGGAGCATCCTGGTTGTCTGGTAGTTGATGCTGAATGTCAACTGCCGGAAGAAGCTCAAGAAGCTGCTTTATGCATTGTAAGAAAACCGGAAAGCTATATCGGAAGGGATGCCATTTTTGTCAGGGATGGTTCTGCATGGAAATTTAAGTGCTGCGGTACTATACCGGAGACAACAGTTTATAAAGGTGAGGTCACTCGAATGAGTGACTTGCCTCTTACACCAGAGACCGGAGATTTCTACAAGGTTGGAAGTCGGACACTTTTTTATAGCAATGGTTGGAATGAGATTGCTTCATCATCAGAAGAATAGGAGAATATAAAATGGGAAGATTTGATGGATACAAAAGTATTTTAAAAGGATGTAGTGAAGAGCTTGAAAAATTAACACGGATGCGAAATGATGAGATTGCAAGTGCAAAAAGTCGCTTTAATAAATCGGCACTTCCAGAAGAACTTAAAAGCATTGATGCAGAATATGACGGACTTATTAAGGCGGTAAGAAGTAAATATGTGAGCAAACTAAAAACCGAAACAACGAGTTTACGACACAAAAACATGGATAAGTTTATCCCTAATTATGTCAGCGAGACACTCTTAACAGAATTGAATCTTGTTTCTGCCGCAAATATACCTTTGACACAATCAGAAGTTGAGGCATATTGTGAAAAAGCACTGAAGAGTCGTTCTGATTTTTGCGTTCGAAAGGTTATCGCAATGGCAAAAGACAGCGGTTTTCGTCTGAATGTTCCGAGTGAGCAAGCCGCAAACGATGTGATAAATCAGACAGATAGCAGATTAAGGCAGATCATCGAACAGTATGACGGCAACCCTCAGTTTGGGTATAGTGGAGGTCGTCGTGATTTATCTATCACCATGGACGCAAAGGGAGGATTTTTAGACCGAAAAGAAAAAGATTATGAAGAAAAAATGGTGGAAGATATCAGCATTTCCACAATATCACAAGCAGATTATAACAGCCAGAAGCAGAAAGAAGCGGAAGAAAAAGAAATTGAAATCGTAGAAACTGGTCATATTGGAGCAAGTGTAAAGCCAGACAGCTCAAATTCACCAGCTGCACAATATGTAAAAGGACTTTCTTCGCAAATGGCGGCACGCAATGAATGAGACATATCTCAATTATTTAAAGGTGGAATTTTGCCGGTATTATGAGTTGAGTCCTGAATACATCGAAAAAGTTTGGTGCGAAGCAGAAGAGCCGGGACAAGATGACCTGAATACTTATATGCGAGCGTATAAGAGGTTAAAGAAAGAAACGAGAGGCAAATAAAAAAAAGACAGAACCCCGTTCGGTGTGGGCTGTGCGTGCCAGTCCCACCGGGATTCTGCCATAGAAAGGTGATCGTTTTATCTGTATTTATTATATCACGTATAGAACAGAAAGACAACAAAAAAGCCACTGTACAAAACAGTAGCTTTAATGCTCCAGCGTTGACCCATGTCTTAAGCCTACACCAGCGTAGCTCAAATTACTTGCTTTAGTATAACATATAAAATGTATGTATTTCAAGTATTAATACGTGTATTAACATAAATATTAACCATTATATTAATACGAACTATATTCTTTTGTTAGGACAAGAGTACATTACCTACGTTTGATAAATAGTATAAAATAAACGTATATAAAAATAGTATCAAAAGTTGTTGCTTTTTGGCACCAGAAGTGATATATTATTAGTATAAATTAAACGAACGTTTAAAATATACTTTTCGGAGGGCAATGAGCAATGAAAAATACAGTTTATGGATATGCCAGAATATCAACGAGGAAACAGAGCATAGAAAGACAGATCAGAAATATTAAAGGAATTTATCCTGATGCAATCGTTTTAAAGGAAGCATATACCGGAACAACTACAGACCGCCCAGAGTGGAATAAACTGTATAAAAAAATAAAGACAGGAGATAGCATTGTATTTGATTCTGTCAGCAGAATGAGCCGAAATGCAGATGAGGGTATTGAGCTGTACATGGATTTGTTTAATAAAGGGGTAACGCTTGTTTTTCTGAAGGAAAGTTACATTGATACATCTGTATACAGAAGTACCATTGAACAGACTATTGGAAGTACCGGCAATGATATAGCAGATATTTATATTGAAGCTACGAACAAAGTTATTAAGCTGCTGGCAGAGAAGCAGATTAGAAAAGCATTTGAACAGGCTGAGAAAGAAGTTGAAGATCTTCACCAGAGGACAAGAGAAGGAATCGAGACTGCACGACTGGAAGGTAAGCAGATTGGAAGAATTGCAGGAAAGAAATATACAAGCAATAAAGAGAAGAAGTATAAACCGGAGATCCTGAGACTGTCCAAAAACTTCAACGGAACGAATACAGATAGCGAAGTTATGGCATTTACTGGATTATCACGAGGCAGTTACTATAAATATAAAAGAGAGCTGAAAGTGGAAATTGAGAATAACTGAAAGCTGGTAAAAGGTGCGGAAAATTGTTCCGTACCCTTTTTTTATTGAGAGAGTAACCAAGTCTTGACTTTTGGGAACCATAAATATATAATAGAATTATGGGAACCAAAAATATAAGGAGGTGAAACGGTGAGTCCCAGAACAGGCAGACCGACAGATTGCAGAAAGGCCGTTGAGGTAAAAATTAGAGTTACTCCGGAAATGGATGAAAGAATAATGGATTATTCTAAAGAGCATAAACAGACAAAAGCGGAAACCGTAAGAGAAGCCTTAGACGCATATTTGCCAGGTAAAAAATAAAAACAGTCGTACCACCGACCAAAGTAGACACGACTGTTAAATATCGACAGGATGAAACCTATCTGAAATATTCTATCATATGGGTTCCGTCCGTGCAAGCACAGGAGGAATTAATCATGCAAAGAGTTATGACCTACAATCAGTGGGAACTCAGATTTAAAAAGGCACTCAAAAGAACCATTAAACAGAAAGCAATCCAGACATTGCAGATTCTGGTATTAACCGTCTTGATTCTCACACCGGTTTGGATGTTCCTGGACTGGTTGTTGAGAGGGTATTGATTGATAGAAAGGAACCTTGATAAATGAATAAGAATAATGAGTTAGAGAAATTTCGTCAGAGAAAGGCACAGGAATTTTTTACACAGGAACTTCCGAACAGACTGAAAGGATTTAAGGCTGCGTTAGAGGGGACACCGGAAGAGATAAAGGAAAAGCTGGATGACCAAGAAGAGATTTATATACTGGATTTTTGGGATAAGCTGGACGAGCTTACGGAGCAGGAGAAGAAAACTCTTGAACTTGCAGGAAAAACAGCAGATGTCCTTTGTGAGGGCGAAGAGAAACCTTTAGCAAGCGAGATTATCGCAGATCAGCAGGAAGAAATTGAAAATCTGAAAGCGGAAGTGCAGAAATTTAAAACTGAAAATCCGGATAAGATAGACCGTCATAAAGAAGATTTGTTTATAAGATTTCAAGATTGTATGGAAAAGCTGCAGTATATGTTAAATTCTACTATTGAGAATTATGATTTTGAACAAGGAGCAATTACGGATAGAGACGAAGCTATTATGTTCGGATATAATAGACGCAACATCTGTACAGAGATTGAGATTGCTAGAGATTACATTGTTGATATTGAAGAAATCAGAAAAGAACTGGAATCATTGGCTTAATAGTGAAATGAGGAAAAAATAGATGGACTACAAAGAGAAAATTATTGAACTACTGGATAAAGTCAAGACAGAGAACACGCTGAAAAGAGTGTACAAATTACTAGAATACCTTTATCTGAAGGAGAAATGAACATGAACTATAAGAAAAAGGTCATTGAGATGATACAAAAGATAGAAAGCGAAAAATTTATGAAGTTCTTATACAATGTGATTGTTTCATTCAAGGAACAATGGGGGTATTGATAATGGATTACAAAAAAGAAATTGAGAAAATGATCAACGGTATTCAGTCAGAGAGGATTCTGCGATACATTTACCTCTTTATAGCTGATATTTATAATGAGCTTAGAGAATAGTAGAACCAGAGGAAGGCGGTACGTGGGAAACCATGCACCGCTTTTTCTTGCTTCTTTATCGGTTACGTTGTAAGATTAACACAAGTATTAATATGCGAATTAACCATTGTATTAACAACTGTATTAATCATTATATTAACATATGTATTAATACGAGAAATAGGGGGATTTTATGCAGATAATTGCAGTTGCGAACCAAAAGGGCGGAGTTGGAAAAACTACAACGTCAACAGTTCTTGCATCAGGGCTTTATTCAAAAGGGCATAGGGTATTATTGTGCGATCTGGATCCACAGACCAATGCAAGTTTTATGACCGGTGTTGATGTGTTGAGTGTAGCGAATTTATATGATGTATTTAAGGGTGAAAAGACTGTAGGGGAAACCATTGTTCCTGTTAGGCTAGGTTTTGACTTGTTGCCGGGTAGTCTGTTATTGGCTGCTGCTGATAGCGAATTTACACAGACAGGGCGTGAGTATATGCTCAAAGAGGCTCTGGATTCAATCAAAGAGCAGTATGATTATATTGTGATTGATACACCGCCAACGTTGGGAATACTGGTAACTAATGCCCTTACAGCAGCAAATAAGCTGATTATCCCGGTCGGAGCTGGGGATATATTCTCATTACAGGGATTAACACAGTTTTACGGAATTATCCAGAATGTGCGAAAGTACTGTAACCATGAATTGCAGATATCCGGTTTATTGATCACAAGATATAACAGCCGGTCAAACGTAAACCAGGCATTAAAGGGACAAGTACAGCAGATAGCAGAACAGATGGAAACGAAAGTGTTTAAGGCTGCCATCAGAGAATCAGTGTCAGTCAAAGAAAGTCAGCTACTTAAAGAAGATTTATTTGAACAGGCACCACGTTCTAATGCAGCAAAAGATTACCAGGCATTTATTCGTGAGTTCCTGGAAGGTGAGGTGTAATAATGGCAAAGAAGAAAACAGATCTTGCATCAGCGGCACAGGAAGCTACAGCACGTATGTTTAGTGGGTCTCAGAAGCAAGCAGAGAAGCCCAAACAGGAAGAGACTAAGAATACTGCACCTATTATTCCAGAAGCTACAGAACAGGCAAATACGACCTCACAGACAGCACCTAGACCGGCACAGAAACCGATACAGAAACAACAGGGCAAGCGTAAGACGCACAAGGTATTCGGTGCATGGATAGATAAGGATACATTGAGCAAGTGGAAGGCATACACAGATACAAAGAATATAACCAGTGAGCAGCTAATGCTGTGTGCTATCAATCACTATATAGATTGTGAGTATCCAATAACACAGGAAGAACAGGAAGCATATAAGGAGCATTTGAAGAGAGAGCGAGAGCTTATTAATGAGAATGCAAGAGGTAAGAGAATATAAGTATTAATATGCGTATTAATCATTGTATTAATATTATGTATTAACACATTGGAGTTGCACCAGATCAGAATAGTTGCAGCTCCTTTTTTTCTGCCTAGAATAGACGGGGAGGGGGGCTATAGGAAGGTCCCCGGGCGGTCTAGTGAATCCCCCGAGTAAAATTTTTAAATAAAAAGCCTCTTTCTATACGAAAACCTGCATGTTCAAAAATTTCTTAAAAAACAAAAAGGCTTATAATTCATTGCGTAAAACGCTCTATTTTCGATTTTAAATGTATCAGCGGTAAAATGTTCCAGTAAACCGTTCAAGACGATTCTGGGGCAAAATAACAAAGGAATAGAGGGAAAGTAGCGAAAAGTGACGCCCTTTGTCTTGCATTGTGAGGACATATTATAAAACATAAGTACTAAAAATTAATTATTGACACCAAAACAAGAAAGAATTATACTGGACTTATAAGAAAAAGGGAGGGCTGCAACATGGCAAGAGAAACCAACGCACAGTTAAAAGAAAAATGTGATCAGCTTCAGAAATCACTGGATGATGCGAAGCTTACGATTAGGCAGCTTGAAATCAATATTAAAATCATGGGAGAAAATGCGGAAAAAAATGATAGCAATAAGGTCGTGTTAGAGTGTCAAATATTAAAAAAAGAGATAGCTGATATTGATAGTGAACGCAGGCAATTGAAATTTGAGAACAAGCGACTGAAAAAAGATAATGAAGTCCTTAAACAGAAAGTCGAAGATCTGGAAAATAGCGTTAATGAATCTCACAAGAATACAATAGCAGTTAAAACGATGGAGGAATCAAGTGAATTTTATCTGAAGCAGATACAAGAGCTTCAGGAAGAAAATAGAAAACTCCGGAGTCAGACAGAGCTGGTTCATAATGCCAGAGGTGCAGGAAGAAAGAAAAATGATGCTGCATGGATTAAAAAGTATGTTGAATTTTGCAGTCTTGTCAAAGATGGAAAAACTATGGCTGATATCATGGGAAAGATGCAGATCAGCAGGAGTACATACTTTAGATTTATGAAATCCTACAAAGAAGACCTTGAACTTGATACCGCAATTGATACAGCACAAGAAGAAATTAGAAAGAAAAATAAAGTATCAAAAAATAATAAATGATACCAATTAAAAGGTAAAAAAAATATATTGATAATATACGGACGGACATTGACATGATCAATAAAAAGCCGTATATTATTTTTATAAAAAATAGGGAAAAACTTCATTGATAATATACGGACGGACTATAGGGTTTTGGAACAGGAGATACACTATATATGAATTATATTACAGAATGGCTGAATTTATACTTTGACGAGATAAAAAGCAAAGATTTTTACAGAATGATGTTTCCGGAAGGTTTTCTTGACTCTGAAGGGAGAATGACAAAAGGGAAATACTGCGGAATCATTGTAAGTATCACTCAGCAAAAAAGAAAAGATGGAAAGCCATTAATAAAACGATATACGGTAACTGATGAGTTGAATGCAGTTGATGAAGTAGTAAGGACAGATGATTTCTGTTTAATTAGTCCATTGTCTTATGCCGGTAAACAGAATACTGCAAAGAATGCCAGAGCCTTGTATGGGATTATTATAGACTTAGATCATATACGGATAAAGGGTGATACACCACAAGGCCTCATAGATTACTGGGTGGGCCATGTTCAGAATGCAGAGCGTTTGCCAAAGCCGACAGCAATTGTCAGTTCTGGAACAGGGGTACATCTGTGTTATTTGTTGGAAAAGCCGATTCCATTATTTCCGAATACAGTTGAGCAACTGCAGAAATTTAAGCATGAGCTTACGCGCTTGACTTGGAATGAGGGTATAGTGGATATTGAAGATGATAAAGATATACAGTATGAGGGAATATATCAAGGTTTCCGTATGGTTGGCACGATTACGAAGAACGGAGCCAGAACAAGGGCATTCCTGACAGGTGAGAAAGTTTCTATGGAGTACCTAAATCAGTTTGTAGGTAAAGAATATCAGGTAACAGAGTTTTGTTATAAATCTGCATTAACATTGGATGAAGCTAAAGAAAAGTATCCGGAATGGTACGAAAGGAAGATTGTAAGACAGGAGCCGCCAAAAGCATGGCATGTTTCAAGAAATTTATATGATTGGTGGAAGCGTAGAGTGTATGCAGAGGCTCGCTTGGGTCATCGTTACCATTGTATGATGGTTTTAGTGGCTTTTGCAATGAAATGTAGTTTCTATGATGAGAAAAAGAATCCGGATCCAGTGACCTATGAAGAACTTGAACAAGACTGCAATGCATTGCTAGATTTTTTTGAGACTTTGACAACGGATGAGAATAATCATTTTACAACAGCGGATATGCTGGATGCATTAGAGATATATCAACAAGGCTATATTAATTATCCGAGAGATGCCGCAGAATATCGTAGTGGCATTGAATTTCCTAAAAATAAGAGAAATGGAAGAAAACAAGCTAATCATATTAAATTGATGAATTTTATTAGGGATGAACTTAATAATAATAAAGAATGGAGAAATAAAGAGGGACGACCAAAGAAAGAAGATATTGTAAAGGAATGGTTAGCAAATCATCCAGGCGGAAGAAAAGCGGATTGTATAAGAGATTTGGGTATAGACAGAAAAACAGTTAGTAAATACTGGAAACAATAGTATTATAAATTAAAAAATAGGATTTAAGAAGCAGTTAGAAGCTATAAGAAGATTTAAGAAGCATTTAGCCTTGATAAAATGATTTAAAGGTGCTATAGTAAAGATACAAAAAGGGAAAGCCAGAAACGCACGGCCTACCCGATTATATGCGAAAAACTGTTAACAGCCGTTCACTATTGCGAGTAGTGGGCGGCTATTTTCTTTTCTTGAAGATCGTGTAACACAATCCAACAAGAGCAACAATGAATGTACAAAATTGGAATAATTCCGAATATGTAACCATTGGCATCGCCCTCCTTTCTTGCGTCTGGAGGGTAGCCCCTCCGAAAAAGAGGGTAGGCCGCCTTATACGTTCTGACTTTCCATAGTTATATTATACCATATTTGGTGGTAGTCAACAACCATATAATAGCAAGGACAGGAAGTGTGTACACACCTTCCATTTTTTTTGCAAAAAATACGATAGAGATAATAACGTTTTTTATAATTTTTCCAATCATACATATTATATTTGAATAAAAATAATGACGAAAGGAGAAAGGCTTAAAGGTTATTCGTTGCCGGTTTATCCGGATAGAGAATAACCAGTTAAGTAGAAAAAAATAGGTTGTATTCTAACTTTTATGGAAATATCCAAGTAAGAAAATAACCACTTAGGGGATAGCAGACCGCAGCTATTATGTACTGTCTCCGCAAGGAGTGGTGAACTAAACACCGCCCGAACAGTACAGAACTCATTGACAAGGCTAAGTCATTAAAAAGGCAGAACAACGGGCAGTTAAACAAAAATCTGAGGTTAGGAGCAGTAAAAAAAGGAATCATCAAAATGATGAATTGAGAAGAGGTGAGAAAAATGGGAAGATACCGAAGCTTACAATCAATAATGCTTGCAGAAGCATTGAAAGGAATCACGGATAACCAGACCATAACTGCATACAAGAAAGACTGCAAGCTGTTTGCTGCATATTGTAAGGAACAGGGCGTAAAACGTCCCGATCAGCTGCAGGGGAAAGAAAAAGAATTGCTACAGGGGTATGAGAAACAGCTTGAAGCATCCGGATATAGTCCAGCAACGATACATAGGAGACTAGCAGCACCGTGTAAAGCTACAAATATAAGTATGTCCGAAATCGAGAAACCGAAGCGAACGTCCGGGAAAATCACCAGGAGCCGAAACGAAAAGGCGAACCGGCAAGGCAAAAGAGAAATAGAAGATGAAAGATATAGTCGCCTGGTAACATTTCAACGGGCCGTTGGTATTCGCAGGGCAGAATTGTCCAGGCTGACCGGTGCGGACCTTGTGATAGACGAAAAGGGCTATCTGTGCGTATATGTTGAACGTGGCAAGGGTGGAAAAACGCAGCTGCAGCGTATACTTCCGGAGGATGAGAAAGTAGTATTAGAAATGTTTCAGAGCGTGAATCCGGATCAGAAACTTTTTTCACTGGAAGAGATGAACAATAAAATAGATCTCCATGGAATCCGGAGGAAACACGCACGAAAAGCGTATGAATACTATGCTGACAGGCTGAAAAATGAGCCAGGATACAAATACCAATGCAGACAAGAGCTCATGGCCAGATACAATGAGCGGCATAAGCCCGGAGCTTCAAGACAGCGATTTATCGCAGATATCACGAACGAACAACCATATAAATTGAGGGGAGAGAACCGGCAGAAAGCCATTGAACTGGGCAAGAAAACGGAATACAACAGGCTTAGCAGCAAAGAAACAGCTTGCATTTCGGTTTAAGATACCGCCAGTCGTATATTTGAATGATGTGAGCAATAACCATAATTATTTTAATACGAACGAGTTTCGATTAGTGGCATCAAATGAAAACAATGAAATGACACCGACAAGAACAGCTGCAGAGATCGCAGACCGATACAGGGATGTGCTGGAGCTTCCGGAACCAGAACGCCCGAAGCTGTAACAACTGCTGCCGCCTTCGGCAAATAAGGACAAAAACACAGAGATTCCTCTGTTAGAGAAAAGGAGATTAATAAGATGGCAGAAAAAATGTACAAGGTAATATCAAAAGAAAGCAGATCGGGAATATCACGAATCGGCAAGCCGTATTGTTTCGAGTATTTAATTGTGAATTTCAGCGGTAAACCGGCACGGATTCAGCTGCCGAAAGACAAAGACATGGAAGTAAATGTTAATGATTGCGTTACTTTAGGTTTTGGCACTCGAAAAGGTTTCGGCTGTGCGGAAATTTGCCCGGTAATCACAGAGGTTATTCCGGCACAGAAAGGAGAATGAGCAAATGTTAAGTATGAATGATTTTACTATGCGAACTGAGCTGATGAAAGAAGTCGCTCGTTTATCAGATTTGTGCGAACAGCTTCACTTGAAGAATATTACGATTAAGTTCAACAGAGATGCCGGAGCGGATGCCTGGGCAAATGGTCAACTGGTTGTAACGACTAAATTTGTCGACGAAGAATAAGGAAAGGAGAATAAAATATGGCAAGAATAGCAGAAAATTCAGTAATTTTAGACGGACAGCTTTACCAGCCGGGACAGGAAATCCCGGATTTAGGAAGTTGGACGTGCGTAAAACTTGATTCAGGGCGGCGTTTTTACGAGGGAATTTCACGGGACCTGGAAAAACTTCCACACTATGTTGAGCACGGCTCTAGAGCGCAATGCTTAGACACCGGAGATATTTTCACTTTTCATAAAAAACTGGATACTTGGTTCAAACTGTAAGGAGGTTGGCATGGAAGCGACAATTAATCAAGAATATGTGCTGCACGAAAAAAGAGTTAAAGAACTGAGCAGACAAGCCTTTGCCAGGGCACATAAAAACGCCACGGTGGTCGATCTGGAGGAACAGCTTCCGGAGTCCGCAGAGATAGGAACTCTTTATATCGTTCGCAAACCGGTTAACTATGTTGGCTCTGATGCGTTGTTTGAGTTCGAAGAATCGGGCTGGCGTTTTATCCGATGTGGCGATTTACCGGAGGATTGTACATATAAAGGGGAGGTTGCTTGCATGGGCGACCTTCCTGATAATCCAAGTGTAGGAGACTTTTATAGTGTTAAAAATTTGGACGGTAAGGTAAAAACGGTATATTTTGCTCACGGTTGGAAGGAGTTAGGAAGAGAGGTATAACATGAGAAAATTTGATACATTTAGAGCTATTTTAAAGGGGTTCAAAGTGGATATTGAGGGCATCGCAAGCCGTCAGCGGGCCGAGATTGACCAGGCAACAAGAGAATACAACAAAAGTGTTGTTGGCGAAAAGGTGCAGGGCATTAAATCCGAATATGCAGGAACTATTGCATCTGTCAGAAGAAACTAT
>OLOM01000700.1_pt1 | contig 24939 bp, 17 predicted proteins | sample 1672531 | NCBI WGS metagenome assembly OLOM01 (sample SAMEA3136696, study PRJEB25190) | human gut metagenome | reverse complement strand
GCACTTCCCACGAATACGCGAACAGAAACACCAACGCCAATGCGGTCATGAACCACTCGGTCATCCGCTGCCATTTGTCCAATGTCATATCTCCCGCCTTTCTCCCCATGGCTGCCATCATACGGGTTTGCCCGTTTTTGTGACGTATTCCGGGCGCGGTGCATGTGCCTTCAGACCAGATAGACCTCCTCATGTGGTTCGTTTCAGAGTTCATCTCGGAGGCCGTCCGATTCGGACCATTCAGCCGACGACCGAAGGAGCGGATACCCACTTTTAATGAACGTCAGCCCTTGAGAGGCATGCGGTTGTCGAGCGATTGTCCGTTGGCGTAGCAGCGCACGTTGCCCAATGCGATGGCGATGATGCGCCGTTCGGTGGACTCCAAGTGGTTGCCGCCCGCCACATGCGGGGTGATCAGGCATTTCGGCTCGCTCCATAATGGCGATGCCGCCGGCAGCGGCTCCGGTTCGGTCACGTCGAGGCCAGCGCCGCGGATCATGCCGTTGGCGAGCGCGTCGGCGAGCGCCTGCGTGTCTATGGCGTCACCGCGGCCCGCGTTGATGACGATGGCGTCGGTTTTGAGTTTTGCGATGCGTTCCGCGTTGAGCAGGTGGTGTGTGGATGGCGTGGATGGCACGCACATGGCGATCACGTCGGCGTATTGCAGCACGTCGTCGAGCGATTCGAATCCGACCATGTGGTCGATGCCCGGCGCTTCGACGGTGGGGTTGCGGCGGATGCCGATGGTCGACATGCCGCCGCTCTTGCATAGGAGTGCGAAATGCGATCCGATGTCGCCGGTGCCGATGATGAGCGCGGTTTTGCCGTCGGGGCTGATGACGCGGCCGGCGTCCTGCCATGCGGCGTTCGGGTTGCCGACGGCGTAGATGTGCAGGTTTTTCATGATGGACCACATCATGGCGAACATGTGTTCGGACACGCTTTGTCCGTAGGCGCCGGTGGCGTTGGTGAGCATGGAGCCGGGGTGGAGCACGCCAGGCCGCTGGTATTTGTCGACGCCGGCGCTCCAGGTCTGCAGCCATTCGAGTCTGGGGCATTGCGCGCATGTTTCGGGCGTGATGTTGCCGATGACCGCGGTTGCATACGCTTTGAGTTCGTCCGGTATTTCGGCGGTCCAGTTCATGGAGCCTCGTTGTGCCGGGTCGCCGACGAATTCCTGCGGCATGCCTTTTGCGGCGCGTGTGAACTGCGCGCGTTCGGCCTCGGTCAGCGGCAGGCAGTTGACGATCAGTTTGCGGTCATTCTCTATTCCCATGCGCCCAACCCTATGTCAACCCATCAGATATGCGGCGCGGTTCAGATGCCGAGCTCGTCGGTGTCGAAAATGATGGTGACCGGACCATCGTTGGTAAGGCTTACGCGCATGTGGGCGCCGAATCTGCCTTCTTTGACGTCGAGTCCCTGCGCGCGCAACGCGCCGTTGAACGCATGCCATACCTGTTCAGCATGGTCGGGCGCGCCTGCTTTCACGAAGCTTGGCCGGTTGCCTTTGCGTACGTCCGCATACAGCGTAAACTGGGATATCGACAGCACGCTGCCGTCCACGTCGTGAATGGAACGGTTCATTTTGCCGTTCTCGTCTTCGAAAACGCGCAGGTTGGCGATTTTGTGGGCGAGCCAGTCCACCTGTTTCGTCCCGTCCTCGTCTTCCACGCCGACAAGCAGCACATAGCCGACGCCGATACGCTGCGGTTCGAACGTGGCATCGACTTCCCCACTCACCTCGTCGACCACGTCGACAAGCCCCTCACTGACCTTCTGCAATACGATACGCATAAGCTGCCCTTCTCCCCTCTCGTCTTCCCGTCCGATTCAGCCGGCGTAGTCGACGATGGCTTGCGTGACCTGTTTCAGATAGTCGAGCGACGTACGCCAATCGTCCGGCACTTCGATGGAATGGTTGGCACCGGCGAACGTGCGCACATGGTCGGTGAGCAGATGCGCCTTGGCGTCATCGAAATACGGGTCGGCGTCGCCGGCGCAGATCAACGGCATCGGACTGCCGACCGCACCCGGCAGCGGCGCGGGGATGATCGACTTGTGCTTGTCGAAGGGCGGCGGATTCAATACCGGAGTGAGCAGCACCACACGCAAGCCCAGCTTCGCCGAATGCGGGTAGGAAAGCGTGGACAGTGACTTGGTGACAACCAGCAGCCGTGCTTCCTCACCGGATTCTGCAGCATGTTCAAGCGCCTCGGCCCGCCATTGGTCGACCACACGTTCCATGCAGGCGATCATTTCCGGAAACTCGACATCCTCCGTCAGCTTCAAATCAAGCCGATCCACAAACCATCCGTCAGCGGCGAGCGCCTGCGCGGCCCAATACAGCAATGGCCGATCCACGGTGTAGCCTATGCCCGGCATGATAAGCACATGCTTGCCGGTTTCAGTGTTCTTCACGCGGTTCTTACCCCATGGGGTGACCGCTGGCGTCACATTCTTCGTTTTCGCTGGTTTCGCGCTGTTCTTACCCATGCTGTGTTTGATTCGCCTTTTCGTGTGTTCCGTCCGTCTTGGCCGGTCGTTGTGGCCGGCGTCGTTTCCCGTATTGCATGCTAGGCGGCGCCGGCTACAATCGTTTCCGTCAGTTCACCATGCATTGGTTGTTGTGGATTTTCGTGGCCATGTCGTTCGTTTCGGCGTCGTAGATGTTCCAGTTAGGTTTTCTCATCCCATATTTCATGGCGGCCTCTTTTCGGATGACTACGTTCATTGTATGAAGCATTGAACGCACAGCAGTCGAAACGGCCAAAACATCAGCCGAGCAGCTCATACACATTGCGCATGGCGAGCAGCCCGTCCGTCATCCACCGGTAGGCTTCCGTCATGTCACCGGAGAAATCCACATCACGGCGCACCCAAAGGTGTCGGTTCTTCTTGTCGGCATCCGGCTCATCCCAGGTCACCGCGCCAAAATCAGACAGCATCCGTTCAACGGAATCCCTCATAGCGTAGAGTTTCGCGTACTGGAACGTGTCGGTGAAATACAGGTCCACCGTAATATAGCCGTCTCGAATGTTCAACGCCCCATCCGGGTGGCAGAAACCCGAACCTACTCCGAAGCTGGTCCACGTGTCGCTGTTCGTCTTGCGGCCGGATGGGTCGCCGTATACAGCAACAAAGTCGGGCCGCGTCGCGGCATATTCGTACAGACCATTCCAGAAGCTGCGCCGCAACGAGATATTACCGCTGACTTGCCGCAGTTCGTCTAAGGTTCTGCCGTCCGCGACTTTCCACACTGTCCAACCGTTGATCTGCTTATCTTCACCGGTTTCAAGCATTCTGACGCGGCGGAATGCGCCGGATGGGCTGCCGAATATTTCGCCGTTGGACAGGCGGATGCGGTGGTCTTCGGTTACGGTCGCCGTGGCGGTTATGCCGGCATACCGGCTTTCCAGCGCGGCTCCAGCTGCAAGAATGCCCCGTTTGCATAGATCAGCGAAATCAACGGCATTCTGTTCGCGTTCCCCCTGGTTCGCATTCCGATTGCGCAGAGTCTGCATCACCTCTTCCCCCGCTGTGGGGCGTGCCCACACCTGCAATGCGAGATCGGCAAGCCGGGCACCTCGCTGTGCGATCGTCCGTTCATCCCATTGCGAAGCATCGTGCAGTTCCGCGGAGATGGACAGGTATTCGCTGTCATATCCGCCAATCATGCGGTTTTTCTTCTGCTCGAACGTTCCGTCGGAAAGTTCCGAGTTGTATGCGGTCAATGTCAGATTTCCCAGACTGTTCACCAGCAGTGGGAATCGGTCGGGGTCGGCGAGCATATTGCGCCATTCGGCATGCGCCATGGCGTTCTGCGGCATGATGTGTTCGATGGTGTATTCGCTGAAGGATCGCGAATCCTTGGGATGGTTATGGTTCTCCAATCCGGCGAGTAGATGTTTGCAGCGCGGAGCCGGGCGGTACAGATCCTCGCCGAGCAGCGCCTGCCTGAATTGTTCGTCTGTGGGCATGCGTGTGGCTTTGGCGGTTTCGGTGAGCAGCAGCGCGGCGAAGGTTTCGGCCAAATCATGTTCGGCTGATTCAAGTTTGGCTATCAGGGATGGGACAAGTTTGTTCAATCCGTTGCTGGACACCGAGCAGACCATTCTGCGAAACAGATACGATTCAAGATCCGCGAGCATGCGCAGCAATCCGTCGCGGTTTATGCGATGGTGCTTCCACGCCGCGAACATGTACATAACCAATGGATCCGTAACCGTGCTGTCCAGGTCTTGGATCGATTCGAGCCGGCGATCCACACTCATGTCGCCGCTGCCGGCAGCCGCAACGCCTTTGATAACGGCGTAATACCCGGCATATTCCAGCATGTTCTCGAGAAGATTGCGCGTGCGCTCCATGCGCGGCATGGAGCTGCTAGCTGCGAAACGTTTGAACTCCGAATACATGGCGCGGCCTTTGGGCACGGGCTTCTGCAGCGTGACGACCATCCAGTCGTGCAGGAACGCGTCGAATGAGAGACTGCCGAGAGTACGCTCCATAGGCAGCCAGTAATCGGCATACAAGGTGTTCTGCTCGACCATGGGGCACCCCATGAGCATGTAGTTGCGTACCAGATCGGAAGTCTCAAGATCAAGCCCGGTGGAATTCATCGATTCGAATACCAACTGAGGTTCATCACGCCCCTGATCCAGGGTGACGGACACGACTTCAAGGCGTTGCAGACCGTTCCATACCACGTTCGCATCATCGATTGCGGCGACAAGTGAGCGGAACAGATCAAGGTTCGCTTCCAACCGGGAACCCGTATCGGTATGACTCGGGCGATCGGGGGCGACCACATGGTCGCACATGCTGCGCAGCACTTCCCTATCATCACCGGAAAGCGTCAGCTTGTACCGGCCTTCGCCGGTTGCGTACTTATCGACAAGATACCCACGGTCGATGAGCATGTCTGCGGAGAATCGCAGGCTCTCAGGGTGTTCGCGGGCATATTCGGCCAGTGCGATGAGCAGCAGGGTCACAGAGGTAAGGCGCTGCTGGCCGTCGATGAGCTGGCATCGGCTGACACCATCCGGCCCAATGCCACCTTCCTGCATCCATACGATCGACCCGGTGAAATGAGTTCTCTCAGGATGCCGGCCAGCCGTTACGATGTCGGCCCACAATTGCCGGCACTGTGCTTCGCCCCATGAGTATCTGCGCTGATACACCGGAACCACGAACCGAAGCGAACCGGTGAATAAGTCCAGCAGGATTTTCTTGCCAGCGTCCATGATGCCTCCTCTCGCAACATCGCTTTTCCACCTCCTCAATTATCACGCGACAGAACAACAGCCTCACACCGTAGGCAATGTGCCACGGACAAATTTCAGAAGAAATGTAAATGATTATTTCTTCAATATCGCCTTGAGTGTCATGAATGCCGCCTTGCCAACTTTGGGGCCATACTTTCTTATCAAAGCGACCATCAAGGTTCCCAAGGCGATTCCGGCCGTTTTCACGTAACCGGTAATTTCCTCCCAGCAAGCCGAGCAGAACGGCAGCTTGTTGTCGGAAGCCAGTTCTATCTTGCACTTGATGCAAGAGCGTTTTTTCGACGCAGGATTTTCTTCGCCAACACCTGCAATTTCATCAGCAACTTTTTCAGCATCCTCAATCTTCTTCATCATGCTGCTTCTCCTCATCGTTAGAATCATTCCCGTTCCTCTCACTCTCGGTAATGAGTTTTGGAGAGATCGCTTCGCCCGCGTCGAGTGCCTTCGCCACGTTTTCGACGTTTGCCGCTATTCGTAAGGAACCGGCAACGAACTTTTCCGGATTGTCGCCTCTGTTCTTGCTCTTCACGCTGCCCACAAGGTTGAGCATCGTATCGCGCTTATCGAGATCATAGTTCTTGATGAACTTATTAAGATCCTGAAGGCAATACGCGGCCGCATCCTGTTGTCCCAACGCCATATGCGTTTGCATCTGCACGTTCACTGCATTCACAATCGCCACATAATCCTGCATCGCCCTTAATGCGGCGTCCGATTTTTTGCCGCCCTGCTCCATCAGCCTTTGCTGCTGCGCGAAATTGCGCACCAGCAAAGCCTTCGCGCGCGTGGCCTCGTTCAACGCTTCACGTACATACTCATTACGTTCCCGGCTGCTCTTGATACGACACGCTTGCTGGAACATATCAAGCGCGGCATCGATACGGGCCAAACGATCCTGTTGCAGTTCCTCGCCAAGCTGTTGCACAGCTCGGCCGACTTCATCGATTTTTTCCATTACCAAGCAAAGGGCAGCCTGCGTTTCAAGATGCTGCATAGCCGGTAATAACGCATCATTCCTGACGACTTTCTCCAAACGCACTTGTTTGAAGATTTTGTTGCGTTCATCGAACACTTCAGCAAGAATCTCGCCGTTTTTATCCGTGGCGAAATGAAGTTTGCCCTCTTCGATCATGTGCATGATATGTTCCGGAAGCTTGGCTTCCAAATGCACAGTTCCACCAAATATACTTTCTAGTGTTTCCGCCAGAGCCGGAATCATGGTTGAAAGCCATTTCCAATCAGTCAGATGCCGGAACAGGTTCTTGTTGTCTTCGTCAGACAACCGAATCTCACAACTCCGGCCATCATCCACCACGATTTCGCAAGGCACAATCGGTACAGGGTGGTACTCCCCCTGCTTGTATATTGGCCGGCTCGGATCATCGCCGCGGAAGCCGCAATACGGACACATGGTCGCGGTCTCTGCCACATACGTGCCGCAAGCTGGACATTGAACATTCATATTTTTGCCTCACTTCTCATCAATTCGTCGATACGTAATCTTGCATTCTTTGACACGACGAAGCTGCTGGTGCCGCAACAACGGGTTAAGCCAGTCGCCATCAACGAATTTCTGGAAGATGTCAAGCCCACGGCCGGGAAGAATCTCCCATCCGGTATCCGAAGTAATGGAACGGTCGTGCAAAGTGTCTCTGAATTCGTAGGTAAGGTTCACGCCCAGCTGTGAGAACGTTGATGCCAATTCGTTCAAACCATTTAATTGCGCTTCCACGAATCCAGGCTCATTATGCCCGGTCACCAGATGAACGGCTACATCCTCATCGGAATTTTTGCATCTGAGCAGCATTTCCAAGAACTCGGCCAGATTACGCAGCTGATAAGGCTTACGCACATACGCATCCTCTACAACAATTTTCTTCGCACCAGCCAAATATGGACCGAACAATTTGTAATACGTGATTCCACGTTGGTTTTCGACCAGTTCCCGCTGCTTTCCGTCGGCCTTTGTCGCAAGACGCTCGACTGGAGTCATCGTAGCTGTTTCTTGCTGCCGCGCTACGGGCAAGGCATCGGCGTTCTCAGAAGCACCGGCTTCGCCCTCGCTACCCGCAATCGCCTCGGCATCACCAGCAACAAACGATTCCGCCTTGATTTCATCTTCCGAATTCTCAACTACACGCCCACGCCAATACAACTGCGGGTAGTCGAGCTCTTCCAACGTCTGCACGGCGACTACTTCGCCATCGCTCGCACGCTTGTAAGTGAACTCGACTTCCTCCATGGTGGAGTCGATGCGGCACAGCTGGTCTTTGACACGCTTGCGGCCCTCGATGGCACAACGCAGTAACGGTTCCATCTGTTCGGGAGTAGCATTGCCGTCCGGGTAGATAAGCTTCATCAATCCGGAAAATGTCTTTTTAATGCCGTCCTTATCTCGTGTGGACAGTGTGGAAGACAGCTCGAAATACTCTTCAAACCGGTCGCTGTAATCGGCATCGCGAAGATTGTGCAGAATCTCCGCCAGATAGTCAACTACAAATCCGAATCCGCTGGTGAACATCTCAGAACGGATCTGTTCGAACTCCCAACCCGGCAGGTAGAAATGGATACGGTCTAGGAACGCCGGATCATGGTATTGCTTCGGCAGCTCTTCGAACAGGTCAGAATTTTTCAGCATATACGGCACGTTATGCGAGGTGTTGCCTACGAACGCCATGCTCGCCTCGCCTTGGAACGTCTCGACGCCACGGGAGAACGACTTGTTGGCCATGTAGTTCTTCATGATGTCCACCAAATCCCGGCCGGCCTTCTTGGCCTTGCCTGCGAACTCGTCGAACGCCACCGTATCCCAATAGCCCACAAGACCCAACTGTCCATTGGAATTGTTCACGAACAGTTTGGCCACTGTCACTTCCCCGCCGGATATAAGCATGCCGTGCGGTGAGAATTCCGAATAGATATGCGATTTGCCGGTACCTTTCGGCCCGAGTTCGACCAGATTGTAGTTGCGCTCCACAAACGGCACCATGCGTACCAGATGAAGCAGTTTCGCCCGGTCGGAGAATAGATCGGGATTGAACCCAATGGACTGCATCAGCAGATCGATCCATTCGCTATCGGTGAATTGCGAACGTTGATTCATGTAGTTCTCACGATCATCACGCGACATCTGCACAGGCTTGAGCTGCAGCAACTGCCATGGTACTTCGCGCGGGTCGCCGGAATATGCGTAACCGATCTGACACATGCACCAGATGCCTGTCACCAGCAGTTTCGGATAAGCCTTTACAAGGCTCGGATCGACAATGACCTGGCTGATGCCGAGATTGGAGAATGTCGCCTCATACAGGTCGGTCTTCTCGTTAAGAGCCACCTGTACACGGTCGATAATCCTATGGCTGCCTTTCTCGCGGATTTTCGACTGGATAAGATTGGCTTCCTCGCGATGTACATAGTTGTTCGCAAGAATGGCACGCACTCGATCCACACCCGACTCGATACTGGCCTGGTCGGTGTTCGTGGCATATGCGCTGAGCAGGAACTCCAGCACATATGAGGGCACCAGCGCATTGCCCTTGACCTTGTTCACCAGATCCTTGCGGACGGTGACCCCGGGGAACAGGTCGGTGATCTTGACATCCAACGCGGTCAGGGAATTCCCATCCGCGTTGTGTTCAGGACTTTCAATCCAACCGTTCTGGCTCATACCCTGCTCATTCATTGCGTTACCCCTTACGGTCGCTTTCCTCTATGCTCATCCAATTCAGTCGAAGAATCCAGCATCGTCGGCCACCACACCCTGTTTGAAGAAGTATCGTGCCTTCTGATCAAGCATGACCAGCACATTTGACCCATCTGTCTTCTCACGCAGACGCAGTTCGATATTCGTTCCATTGAATCGTTCCGCGTCACTGGTCAGCATGAGCGTAGCCTTCACATGGCGTTCGCTTTTCTCCTGACCAAGCAGATCGAAGGCGACCGGCGTCTCATTGGAGATAAGCACATCATTGCCTGCCGCATCACGCCCCCACAATCCGGCCAGCACGGTACGCGCACGGATCTTTCCACCGACAGGCTCATTCTGAAGAAACTCCACAGTCAACTGTCTGCTGGAAAGTCTGTCGGTCCGTTGCAGAATGGTGAATTCCACAGGTCTTACGTCGTCAGCTGCGGAACGTCCTTTACTGACATGCAGTACAGGAACGACTATTTCCTGCAACGCAGCCCCTCCATGCACGTATCGCACACCTGTGCCTTGCATACGCAAACGCATAATGGAGTTCGGAACTTGAATGCTCACACCCTCATCCTGAGAATCATCCATTCCTATCTGCGCAGCGGTGAATGTCACAAATGCGCGTCCTGGAGCGAGATTGGATCCGATGGAGAAGCGCCTCTTTTTCACCCATACTGCATCGCCCTTAGGCTGTTCGCTCAGCCATTCCGTACTACTCAAATCCCGATCCTGATAGAGGAACCCATGATCGGCGGTGATGATCATGTTGTATACGTTGCCGCTGGCGAGTTTTTTGACTAATTCGCCGAGTTCTTTGAATGTCTTTTCACATGCGTCCACCGTTTCCGTTTCCGTTTTTTCCGCATCACCGGTGGCATCGATATGGTTGTGATACACATACAACACATTGCAGGATTTATAAAGCTCTTTGATCTCACTGACTTTCAGCTTTATCAGATCATCGTATCTAATCGCTTTACCGCCTACATCCGAAAGAATCGCATCACGCGCTCCGACTCCTCTGGTGCTGCGTCCATCCGACAGAACATACAAACGATCCTTAGGCGTGGGATTCTTACTGTCGAACTCAAGTGAATCATGCGGCAGCAAGGCCGCCATACCAAGCTGCGTATAGGATGGCAGAACGCTGTATTGCATATCCAGTTTTGTGCTGAAGCGGCTTTCTCTATCGATGCGTTCGGACAGCTCCTGCGCAGCCTCATATCGCAGTGCATCGGAAATGATCACAGCGATTTTTCTGTTGGCCTTCAAGGTCGGCGCAACCTCACGGTCATAGAAGTCGGTTTGCGCATTCGTCCCCACGAACTTCCATTGGCTGAGGGTATCGACCTGCTTCTGCCAAGCCTGTCCCAAATCCTGCTGGTAGGTTTCATAGGCGTTCTGAAGATCATCGTTCACGCTCACCGCATCCGGGTTGGCCTGATGCCATGCGAGCACATATCTTCTGTATGTGCCATCAGCTTTATACAATTTGTCGGCATACAGTTCCATACCCTGCTCCGGCGAGCTGATAGCGCCGATGCGTCCGCTGCATTCAGTCAAAACGGCACGAAGCTCGCTTGCTGCGGCAATGCATTCATACTGGTCGGCGTAATCCGCATACCAAAGCTTCTGCTTGCGCCCATTGATGATCCGCTGCACTTGGTCGTCCGTAATGGATTGTTCTCCCAGTCGTTCGTACAGCTTGTTAACGATCATTTCATCCACGTCGCGGAACAAATCACGGTCGGCAAGTTCCTCCACGCTCATGTCGGCGATTTGTGCGGACAGCTGCAGTTCATCCACTACATTCTCGGAGAGATTCTGAAGCACCGCGCGCATATCGATGTTCTTATACCAATCGTCCCAGTCGCGAATAATGTTCGCATATGAGGAAAGCGCGTTCTTCCCATCGGAAAATCCGTTCCATGCCAGCTGAAACAGCCACAGCACGAAATCCTTCACCGTCGGTTCGTTTCCGGAGTCAGTATCCACATCAAAATGGTAGATGCGTCGTGTTCCCGCCCAATGGAACGCGCTCAATCCCATGCGCTCGATTGCCGTGATACCAGAGTCATCCCCCTGCGAATATTGCGTGAGAAGTTCCGCCCAGATGTCTTGCATGCTGTGTCGGTCATCTTTCAGGTGCAACAACGTGGCGATCATTTTCGCCTGAAAATCCTTAATGTCGTCATGCGCAGTGAGTCGTTTCGCGAAGCGCTTGACACGTTCCTCACTATCGAAGAACTCCGGCGCACACTTCATTACCTCCATCCACTCTTTTCGAGTGTCGTCGGAAGTTTCCGGCAACATTTCCGTAAGAGTCACGGCGAGCTTATCCATGGTGAATGTAGGCCCGTATGCCAGTTTCAAATCCAACAGCCAGTCATCTTGAAGCGCCGGGGCCGGTTCCGTCAAATACACAAGGAATTTTTGATTCGGCTTTTCGTGGAACATGCGGTAGCGCACAGTGAACGGGATATATCGTCTGTCGTTCTCATCCCCTATTTCCGGGGTGATCAGTTCGACTTCGCGCAGTGCCTCATCGGCAGCGTGCTCGCCTACCAATGTTGCTACAACATCCGCATATTGCTTCTTGTCGTCAAGCCAAAACACGATGCGCCCATGCTCGTCTGGCTGGCTGAAGCGTTTGGCAAGCAGCCTTGTTACTTGGCTATTCTCACTCATGCGATTCCGTCCTTTTCTTTGCTTCGGCGTATCGAGTGGCACGGCCAGCACCGATTTTCACTGCGTTACCTTCTTCTATCAGACTCTTCAATATTCGCTGAGCCTGCCTTTCCTGCACGCCCAATATCCGGATAGCGTCTGAGATGGAAATGCTCGCATTATTACGCAGCGCATCAAGAATACGCTCCTTCTGGGATGGAACTACCGTAGTGTCGGCGCTTGCAATGATGCTCGTCTTTGAAATTGATTCTTCATCAACCCCGTCATCAGAAAGCGAATCCCGTCGTAATCCCGTCATAATCCCGTCATCAGAAAGCGAATCCCGTCGTAATCCCGTCATAATCCCGTCATCAGAAACTGTCTCTGATTCATTGCGATAGATGTTGATGCGCAGATCCGTATCACCGCCAAGAAATTCCGGTTCCGGCAATCCGGCATCGCGAACCTCTTGCATGACACGCAGAATACCGCTTCCCCAATGTTCGATGTATCCCATGTATTCGAAAGCGGAAGCCAAGGCCTCATTACGTATCTTCGAATAGCCCTGCTTCATACGTTCAATGGTCTGCCCCATCGGCAGACGCCCCGGCGAGGTGATCTCCAAGCGATCATCATAGATTGCGATCTGAATGCTCGAACGATCGATATAGCTGCGATGCACTATTGCGTTGACGATCAGTTCTCGAATGGCATCCGGCGGAATCTCGTACACATCCTGCCGGTATACGCCCTTGAACCGGGCTCCCATATGAATGTTGCGCAGCACATACTGGTAAGACTCTTCAATAAGTTTCTGTGGCGTGCCGGAAAACTCCCTACGGTCCACGAATATGGCCTTGGTGCTTCCTTTGAACACCCCGCATTGCACTACGGAACGAACGGCCTCATTGCCCGTCAGAATCGCATAGGAGTTAGTAGGAGCCAATCGCCCGTCTTGTTCCGTCAGCACGCCCCACTGCAGCAGTTGCTTCTCTGTGACGGTTTTGACCTTTTCGGGGTCTTCGGCGTTATCCTTCGCGGTTTTCGTCAGACTTGCGCATAATGCTTCAACGTCTTCCTCCGTTATGGACAATCCAAGGCATTGCACCTGGTCGAAACTCCGATTGCTACCTTCAATGGTCAATTCCCGGATAGTAGGCTGATCGGCCTGACGCGTGGTGCCAGCTGCACGAACGAACGTTCCTTGTTCCTGGCCGAGCGACTTGATATGGTACGGACGCTGCAAACCGGGAGCGATTTCAGCCACAATGACTGTCTTACCGTCCACGTCATGCATGGTGATATCGGGGATGATTAACGGCTCGCAACTATTGACAATGGCATCCGAAATAGAGTCCATTACCGTGAACACTTTGTCCTCGGCAATACCAACCACACGGAGCGTTTGATCTTCGACGCCGAACACCAAACATCCGCCTTGCCCATTTGCAAACGCCACTGCGGTTTTGGTGTAGTTGATACTCTTAGAGGGAGGCGCGAGCTTGTACTCCACATTCTTTGATTCGCCGTTTAGCAATGTCTCAATGCTCATGCACTAATTGTCCTTCATAAGTCTAAAATGTTCTCATATTTTTCAGCTGAACCGATTGCTCTCTGTATTATTCTGGTTTGAATCATCGCTCCCATAGGCAAGCCAACGAGCTTTAGCGAATAATTCATCATATGTGATGATTTCAGGAGTGACAATATTAGATCGGAAAAGTTCAAAGGATCTAATTTTCTTCTTGTTTTTTCCACCGCTATTCTTATTGATGAATTCTTTTGTTGATCCAATAACAAGATATGCTCTAGGACGGAATAAAAAGACCTCTGAAGACGGAATATCGCATCCTTCTTCATCCTGTGCCGTTACAACATGTCCAGAAACCTCATCCTCAGCAGCTTGAATGGTTGCGTGAACTTGAAAAATTCCACCACTTAAATCTTTCGACGCAGCCCAGCACCCCGGCCGATATTCATTTTCAGTGAGTAGTTTAGTAGTCGGTTTCTTAATTTCAGCAAATACGAACGATTTGACAATTCCACTTGTCCGATATAAAGCATCCACACGTTTACCTTCGCCCGTGAAGGAGTTACCTCTTACAACTGTTTCTAATTTGTCTGAATTCCACGCTGTAAAAAGCGGCACACCAAGGCCCGCTCCCAAAATCCAGGGATTGCTTTCAAAAAAATTCTGCCAATCACCCTCAGTAAGAGAATCATTCTGCATCATTTCTTCAAAAACTGTTACGGCCTTTCTCCTTGACGCAATAGCTGCAACATCTTCACCGCTTGGATCTTTTTCGATTAATTCACGCACTTTATCCGGCTGCTGAGAATAAACTTGCCCCAATGCTTCCCCATTGTCGTCAAGTATTCTCCGAAGAAGCGTTGCATCTAAACGTTTAGGCAGATTCCCGTCCGCAGGATCCCACATACCTACGCAACGAATCAAGTTTAAAAAATCATCAACCTGTTTATCCGTTAACCGCAATAGATTAGAGAGTTTTTCCGGCTTTTTAGGATCAACCTGTTGAATCACAAGTTCTTTATAGTGTCCGGCTTCCTTGGCAATACTTATTTTGATTTGCCTTCTTGGGCTCAAATCCATACTCTGAGTCTCCCATCCTGCCTCAGAAATATCAATTTCTGAATCAATATCATCACAATCAAAAACTTGATTGATATTTCTTGCCGGCGAACCAATATCCTTTGAATTCGGACGATTATATGCAAATACATTGGAAATATATGTTCGTCCAGGAATTCGTCCTTGGAAATAACCAATCTCATCATTCTGAGATTCATCCAAATCAAAAAAACTGCTCATGCTAGATCCTTCAACGGATGAACGGGCCAGGTCCAGGTGGAGACTTCTTTGCGCTTTCGCTCAATGGAGGGAACGGCGCGAAGGGCTTTGCCCATGCGCAGGTAGTTCACCAGCACACCGTCATCCAAATCCATTTCCAGGTTGCGGGTAGCCAATGGGTACAAAGTCTGGTCCTCATAGTCCTTACATTCCAGGATGGCCTTGCGTAGTTTGATGGCTTCCTTCTGGTCCGCGGCACGATCCGAATGTTCCAGCCCATCGGCGATGTCGGCGATTTTGTTGATGTAGTCACGTAGATAATTGAGCACCGTACTCGTAGTTTTCGGCGTATACCGATGCAGATACACCAGCGCCTTGAACGCTCCCTTGTTGTTGGTCTGACTGGAGTACTGCCAGTAAATCGGACGACTCGAATACATCTTCACATGATCGTTGTAGAAATCGTTCACGAAATACTTGCGAATGCTTTTGCCCAACACCTGTTCGATGTAGGCGATGTTCGCCGCCAAATTCTCCTTGCCGAATGCGACTTCGAGGAATCTGCGGAACCGTGTCACGATATCATCCTCAAAGCAATCCGTTTCCGTAACAGGAATGACATTGTCTTCATCCGGTTCGAACGACGGATTTGGAATTCGTGCATGGTAATCGTCAAGCGTCTCGCCCTGCGAGGCAAGAATCAGGCCCAACTTATCGAGCGAATACCTGCCGAACATGCAACCCACCGCATACGAGATGAGCTCCTTGACCACATCCTGCGCGAATTTCTTGTTTCGCATCTCTGGAGTGTCCTTTGAATACGCAAATGCGACGTTGCGCTTCAGCGACACACGCTCCAACGGCACGTCGCATGACACATCATCACGAACGCCATATGCGTCCGCGACCAGCTCATTGTTACGGATTTCACGCTGCCGCTGTTCTTCGGACATACAATCCCAATACTCGCGAAGACGAAATACCGCATCTTCAAGCGAATCGCCAACTTGTGCACCCTGATTAGAATCAAGCAACGCAAGCCGTTGGAAACCCCATGACGTCTCATAAGAATTCCAATCAGCTTGAGCAGCATGAATTAATTCTGAAACCATTTTTTTAGTATTTAAACTTGAAAAATCAGGTATAGGTAAAGAGCCAACTGGTCCCTGACTATAATCAAGAGTGGGAGCAAGCATGGTCAATAGAGCTTGCGCGCTAGATGAATTACATATACCTAACAATATATTTCGTATACTTTCATCTGGGAAAAACTCTGGCCCCTTAGCATTTGAGATAAAACCACTGGGACTATATCTTAAGGAAATATCACCTGTTGTAATAGCCGTCCAAGTAATACCTGAAAGGAAAAAACAGTCTAGATTTTGTGGACGTGATTTCAACTTTCCAGTTGAATCAGTGAAATTACGAATTTCAGAACCATTATTAGCCCAATTGACCACAAATTCATGGTTCCCATACCAACGTCTAAAATTCCCACCTTTTTGAGTAGGAAACCACTTGCAACCCGAAGATAAGGCAGTTTGCATACTTGCCGCATTTACACAAAAATTAGCATAATCAATCTCATGCCAATCACGCAAAAAACGATTGTTATCAGCCGTTGCTAAACCTTGTCGAGGCGCAGCGATTTCCTTGAGCGCTTTGTTCTTAGCAAAAGAGTCTAGCATGGACTTACTGAGCCAGTAGACGATTGGTGAGCCGGGAATCTGCGCGAACTCGTGCTGACCTACCTTGAAGCAGTAATCCACGTCACTGTTAATCGCTTCCGCACAAGCATCCGCCTGATTACTGTCACCGGAGACATCCACCAGCCGAATATAAATGCCTTTCTCGCTACTAGGACTATTTCTGAGCGTAAACGCAGTCGTAGAGACCACTTCGCCGCCGATGCTGTCGAATGCTCCGGTGCCAAGATGCGTCATCGTTTCCATAGATGAAGAAGCAAGTAGATTTCGCCTCAAATCCTCGAATGAAGACAGGAACATCCACGATTGCATCGTAATCATACCCAACATCGCGCTATGCCGCAGGAATTGCCGGTTACGCATGATGAACGCGGCGAAGAGATCAGCCTTACCGTCTTCATAACGATCCTGCACGAACTGTTTGAGTTCGCCGCTCATGTTCTTTGCGCCCATGTATGGCGGATTGGCAACCACGGCGGCGTACTTGCAGGCAAGATACTTTGTCTGAGTGAAAACTTCCTCTGCTCGGCCGCGGAGCAGCGGATCGAACAACGTACTGACGCTATCCTCATCTTCCGGCATTGACGCCGCCAAATCAGCAAGCTCCTGCGAAGGTTGGATAAGCGAACCGTATACGTCAGCCTTCGCATAGGTGTTCCACACTGCAGAATCAAGATTCACCTGGTATAGATCATTCAGCTCAGCGACTTCACCTTCGGTGAACGCAATCGGTGCAATGCGTTGGATATTCGGTTCCACTTGTTTCCTGAAGAATCTGCGGGAACGGGAGCGTGCCTTCATGGTCAAAGCGAAGGCGGCAAGGCTTGCGGCTCGCTCATCGATTTCCATGCCGTATAGGTTGTGTTTGAGAATCAGGCCGGGAATATCGCTCGGTGCATACCCCTCCTCCTCGTAGATCTCATGCAGCAGGTCGAATGCGTAGGTGAGCATGTGGCCGGAACCACATGCGGGATCACAGACGGTCAAATCTTCAGGCGCTTGGATGTTGAGAATATCCTCGTTCCCAGCGGAATCATCCTTCGAAGGCTGGATATAGTAGTCCCAGTTCTTGTACAACTGGCTATCTGGATGTGACTGCATCCACAGCCTACCTACGGTGTTCTGTACCAGATAGCGCACAATCCAGTCCGGGGTGAACAGCTGAGTGGCGGCGGGAATCTCGTGGGCTCCGGCTTTGTGGTTCTTCTTGAACCCGTCCATCACCTCATTCTTGCGTTCCGAAATGTAGTACTGGTACAACCAGCCGATGATCTCCACATTGCCGGACGGATCGTCAACACCGCAATCCTCCGGGGTCATGACCTCCACCGCATTCCTCAACACGGAACCCTCGGCGAGCAGATCGGCTGGCATGAGCAGTTCATCCACCCTGCCGGCCTCCTTGCCGACGCTCTCGAACATGAACGGCAGGTTACGATTCCAGAACCGGCATTCGGATTGCAGCAGCAGACCATAAGCCAGGCCCTGCGGATCATCCGCCAAAATGGAACCACTCAGCAACCCTTCGATGCGTTCTTTGGCCTTATCATTCATCCGCAACGAGAACACCCTGCTGTCATACTCGCCTCGTTTCGCGGCTGCAAGCACTTCCGGCAGACCATTCGTGCTGGTCAGGCCAGCTGGAGAGACCACCGGCGTGCCGGTGAACCCGTGCACATCCATGTAACGGAACGCGATGATGCGGTTGAACCACCGGTACGCATAACGTTCCACCACATGCCTGCGGCCCTCTACGCCGCCACCGGCCTGCCCGATCTCACGCTGCAGAAAATCGAATGCACGCGGGTTGTCAACCTGGGCGTCGGAATTCGGCACCAATGCGGCGTCAAGCCGGGCCTGCACCGCATTCATGAGCTGGCGGCGCGCATCCGTTGCGAAGGCTTGCAGTTTCGACGTGTTCATAGCAGGATCTTCTTTCCATTCTCAATGGCGGTGATAAGCTCACGGCGGTAGGCATCAAGGAAGTCATCCACATCATCCTTGGTTTCCAAAGCATCCTTGGTGCGAGGCCTGCTGATGGTAGCGAACGACACGGCCACGCGCGGGGTTTCCTTTTGTTGCGATTCAGGAATGTTCGCATCCATCGGCGTAGTAGCTGTAGCAGCCTGCGCCTCTCCTGCGAGCGCGGTCTTCGGCCTCGGCGCGGAGGCTGCTAGTGCGTTGATGAGTTGCGGGTAAGTGCGTTCGCTCAGTTCGTGTACGCTTTCGCGCATTTTGTAGATGAACGGTATGCGCTGCATGCGTTCCACCACTTGGTTCAGTTCTGTCTCGACCTTGGTTTGCGCGGCTTGTGTTGCGTGCTGATATTCGGTGGAATCGTGAATCCTGGCGCGAATATCTTCCACGTCCTTAAGCGCGTTGGCGCGTTCGGTTTGGATGGTTGCGTCTGTTGCCTCACGCAGATCGTCAATGGCAGTCTTGAATTTATTGGTTTTGCGGAAGATGTTCGGGTCATTTGCCAGCTGTTCCGCGGATTGGTACAGGCTTGCCGTAGTACCAGATACATAGTCGATGTTCGGCTTGTTGTTTTTCAGCCATTCCAATCCGTCTGCAAGAATCCTGGATTGGGAGCCGTTGAGGAAAGCGACAATCGGGTCGATTACGTCTTCTTTAAACTCGAGCAGTTCTTCGGAACCGTTTTCGGTTTCTTGTGCGGTGAAATCGCCAAGCAGCCAGTCCTCACCCATTCCGGAGGCATAGTTGATTTTCTCAATGGCCTTGTCGAGCTGCTGCACGAAGCCGAATCGGGCATTGCGCACACGCAGCTGGGTCAGGCTCTCCGCTTCCCGCTTAAGTCGCGCGATGACGGCCTCCTCCAGATCAATCGCGTTCGATGGCAGGTCCGCGGCGGTAAGCCCAAGGAAATCCCTGGCGAAGTCACGCAGCTGCGTGACTTTTCTCGTGTCGAATACGCGTGGCAGATCCACTCGAATGGAATCCTGCTTCTTCGTTTCCCTAAGCAAACGGGCGGCCTCGCTGCGCTGCACCGGCTTGCCATCCAATGTCAGCGTGATTCTGTCGGAACCATACAGGTGGCCGATGCATGCGAGCGTGGCGGCATACGGCCAGCCGTAGGGGGCATCGCCATACCTGTCAATAAGGCTTTTGACAGTGGCTATCGCGCCTTTGCTTTTATCTCGGTTGACGGCGGCGAACACATCATCGGCGGGAACGTCGAGCTTGTCCTGCACTGCGTTCATGCCGTCAAGCATGCCAGGCTGGTGCTGCGAAGCGTTCATGATGATGCGCGCGAGATCCGTTTCCTCGTATCTTTGCCCACCAAGTAGGGAAAAGTTCGTATAGTACCGGCCGATAAGCGTTCCAAGACCTTCCGCCATACGGGCCTGCACCTCGGTGGATTTCACTTCCACGGTTCCGCCGTTATAGTTGAATTCGCCATTGGCCGCAGCCCTGGCAACGCGGGTGCGCAATTCCGCATAGAGCCTTTCATTGGCGATGCTCTTGCGGGAGATGATCTGCTGGCGAACCTCAGATTGGCTGTTCTTGTCGGTGCGCATAAGGTACGTATAGGTCTTCACGTACATGCGCAGGTCGTCAAGCAATGTTTTGTCGGACATATCCAACAGCAAAGTGATGGTGTCGCGCATACCCATGCCCATGCGAATGGCATCGGCACGGTCCTGCGCATTGGTCGAAGTGACCACGTTCAACCAGATGGGCTGTTGCGCGGACTGTTGCACCCCATCGATGCGCAAACCATAGCGGAACTGGGCACGCTGTTCGCCGTATGCCACGGTCATCTTGCCGAGCACGTCGCTGACCAGGATCTTCTTCAGCTCGTCGATTTCCTTGCTGGAGTCGATGTCCGTGCTCTTGATCTCCTGCTCAATATCCTGCTCTTCGTTGGTCAGGTAATTGTAGGTATCTCCCACACGCTGCACATACGTGTCTTTTTCCAACTCTCCCAGAACATACTTGATGTTCCGTTCCAGTTCCATCACGTCCATGTCGAACTGGTCGGTCAGCAGAATGCGCAGGTTATGCGGTGTGGTGGGGAATCCGTCGACATGCTTGACCAGCAGCAGCACCTTCAGCAGGCGCACGCCCAGTTCCTTTATATCGGAGCCAAGTCTCTTTTCGGCTTGGTTGATACGGAAGTTCGAGGTTGATTGGATGGCGTCGGCGATGCCGTCGTACAGTTTGTCGAACGGCATCAGGGCCCCGACCGTCTCATTCTGGCTGGACCGCAGCGTGCTGCTGATGGTGGAAAGCATGGACCGTTCACCCACGGATGCGTGACGCCCGGAGAACATGTTGTACCGGCTCATTTCCCGCAGCACGTTCTGGAACAGCTCGAACTCATAGTTCACGAACGGGTACGATGCGATGAAATCGTCTTTGCTGTATGCCTTGTTGCTGCTGAATTTCGAAGTCTCACGCGTGAATTCGAACATGGTGCGCAGGTTCGCGTTCTGCTCATCCCACAGCTCGTTCATCACCTACTCATATTCCGGTTTCTTGGTAAGCAGGCGCTTCTGAATGACCTCCACCACGTCAGCACTGTTAAGCTTCAGCTTGATGGAGAATCTGCCCTGAATCTTCGAAAAGTCATAGCTTTGCTGCTTGGTCCGATCACCGACGATGGTATCCATGTCTTCCTGAGAGGTGACCACTACCCACGCACGCCCGTTGGTCTTAACGGCAAGATCCTCGGCAATGGATTGCAGGGACAGCATGAGCTCCCTGTTCTCACCGATGAACTGGCCAACCTCGTCCACGAGGAACAAGATACGGCGGTTCGGTTCCTGATGGGACAGCCATGCGTTCACGTCGTCTGCGAAATCGCCGACCGTCATCGTATACGTATCCTCATAGCGCTGGATGATGCTGTCCTGCTCCGGCTTGCCCGTCACCGCGGCATAGGCTCCGCAGATCTCATCATCCCATAGCACGGCCTCGTCGCGCCCCTCGCTCCACGGTTTGCCAGCCGCTTGTTCGAATTCATGTTTGAAATCGTCAAGGTAGCCGTTGTTCGCCAGATCACGTTCGAATTTCGCGACAAACGGATTCTTGCCATAGAAGCCACGCGCCTCATCGAATACGCGGACAAAGGCGTACAACAGCGCATCAGAGGCATTGGATTTATCTGCCTTCTGATCGATGTTAAACAGAATCGACGTGGCAGGAATCGTCAAGGTCTTCTCAAGCTGCCCTGCAAGCATCTGGTCATCCTGCGATTCGGCTTTGCCCATAAAGGTACGAACAATCTGCTCACGATTCATGGTCGGCTTATTGCCCTTGTCGACGAGTTCGGCCGGAACCTCGCCCAAAACGTGTGACAGCATCTTCAACAAGTGCGATTTACCAGAACCGAAGAAACCGGAGATCCATGCGCCATTCTGCTCATGATTCGACGGGTCGTTATATGCATCGAGGAATTTGCCCAGATTGCGGCAAATCTCCTCCGTAAGCACATACTCGTTGACCTCATCGTCAAGGTTCTTCTCATCATTGGCCTTGATCACACCATTGATATTGCGGTCAATGTCCTTGCTGAACAACTCCTTGAAGCTGATAGCGCTTTCCCCGTTCATCTGCGTTCCCTTCTTCTTTGAACGAATACTTCGCAAGCGTTACTCGCATTCCACCTGAATCGGCAAAACAACCCTTAGGCCGTCATTCCTGTCATTCCTCCAGTCACACACTCATCTCACGCAGATTTTGCGCACGATAATAATTATCCCCAGGCAAACAGCCGAATAGCGACATGACCGATCCCGCGGAAGCGCTTCTCGTAAACGTACCCGGATAGAACAGCACCAATGGGCGATCATCGATGCGCCCTTGCAACGCGTTAAGCAGTGTATGCGCACGAACATACGGGTAGACCTTGCCGATTCCCGTAATGAATACGATATTGGCTCCGCCCTCGCTCTTGGCCTGCTCGTAATGATCACGAATTGTATCAGGCAACTGAGCCGTATCCGCGCCCAACACGTTATCGAGCAGTCCTAAAAACTTATCCGTATGCGCATCCGACGAGACTTTTCTGTGGCGTTTTGCCTCCCTGTTAAGCACACGATCCAGAATGCCACGATTACCAAGAATCTCCAGAACAACATCGAATAAATCCAGAGTGAGCACCTGCGGAGCATAATCGCCATCATATTTCGGCGTCATCGTCTGCAGCTGACTCACCAATTGCCTGATATGTTCGGCAACCTCAAGCTCCTGCCTAGGCGGATAGTCATAAATGTAATAAGGCTGCTCACCGGCCAATCCACTATTGGTTCTGAACGAACGGGACTCCATAATCTCGCGCAAATGAGCGAAATCAGCATCAATGTCACGGTGCTCATCGGCAGCTTCAACGCCTGCGATGAAATCGGTCATGCTATCCCCCATTCGTACTCACAAGGATGATTCACGCATCGGGAAAAACCCGAACGAATCTGGTCTTTTCATAAGGATATCCGCCAAAGAGGGACTGGGTAGGAAGGAAACCACCGTGTCGGAATTTTTATCGAAAAGATGGGCCTCAACCATGGCCTTGAACAGATTGGACCGGAGTTTCTTCGCCGTGCCCTCGCTTATGTTTTCCAGCTCAGGATGCCATGTGGCTTTGTCCGCAATGAACCGATCATAATCCTCAAAGTCCAGATGCGTATTGCCGGTAAGATAATGCTTTTTAAGTACTTCGCCGGCGAATTCCCCGACGATTGCGTAATAACGACACATCGCGATCCACATAAGTGCCTCGCGGTCGGATGTGGAGGAATCCGGGCCTGCCAAATATGCAAGCTCCCCAACCGTGAGCGCACTGAGCCGCCTAGTAGTTTCCGCCACAACGCGCCTGTTCGCGGAATCCGTGCGAATCGCAAGAACGTTTTCCTCGATGGCCTGTTGGCGAATCGCAACAATGGACTTGCCCACCTCGGTTTGGGGAGAACGCTCAGCATCGCCGCCGCCTGCATGATTCAGATGATTCAGATACATTTCCGCAAGCGCCCGGCCCTGCGAGGCAAGAAGTCCGCCGACAGTGAAGGAAAGCCGGTACCGCTCCCCCTGTGTCGCTTCCGCACCGTACGAGCCCGCCATGCGTATTCCTCCCTTTGCTAAGACATCAACGTTAAGACACAAGAATATTTCAGAATATTCCTAGGTGTGGAATAATCACGACATCCAAGTCATGCCTGCAACCCCTCACCGCATCATTTTGAAACCTCTTCCGATATTCACTGTTCAGCATTCTGGCAACAAGTAATATAGGTAGTGCACAAACTCAGAACGAGCTAAAGTCGAAGGAGACACACCATGTTCAGTAAGGTCCGAAAAACAAGAAGTGATTGCACTGTCGATACCTATGAAAAGAAGCATGATCTTCCAACTGGCACCATTCGAAACAAAGACGGACGAAAAGCCCGCAAGGACAAAAAGCTTGCGACACTCCGCAAAGAAACCGGGAAGGATTTCCGCTGAAAATCTGCTTCTGGAGACGAGGCATCCCCCGAAAGACGTCCCAGGCAGAAGACACGCAACGATGTTTTCAGACAACATCTGATCTGCCTTCTCTGAACTACACTGTTCCTAGAAGAGTTTCAGCGTTGAAAGGGGTAACCGGTGGCACGCAAAGGTGGGTTTCTGAAGGGGATCGTCGCGTCGGCGGCGACCTATGCCGTCAAAACAGCGGTCGATATCGCGGTCAATCCGGAGAACATGCAGAAGGTAGCGCAGCTTGTCAGCGAGCAACAGGTAGGCAGCAAACTCAAGCAGGCCACCGCGAGCATGCATCTGCCAGCCGCACTTAGCCCATCCGTAAGAATCACCAAGCAGCTTGACACCATTGAGGAGACACTGGAGCAATACGCCGATCAATTTCCCACGAACGCTCCACTCGAACGTTGGAAGAGCACCTTGCAGAGTCTCCGTCTCATGGACACCATGAACAGATCCACAACCGGCAGCGAACGTAAAAGCCGCTTGGAAAAGCTCCAAGCGCAGACCGAAGCCCTGTTCAACGAGATCTTCCAATCCCTCGACTCAGGCGACGCCCAGATTGAAGGCTGATTTTTCATCACCTTCCATATCCGCCGCTCCAAGGCGCACCGACGCGTCTGCCGGTCGTATACTGCTGCCAAGTGGATTTGAAGGGAAGAACCATGATCGACGACGATTCCAACGAACTCATCCCCTCCGACGATGGAGACGGCGATACCAACAGCACCAGGAACGACAGCGCGGACGATGTCCAAAGCGTCACCATCATCCAGGACGAGCAGGGCATCACGTTCCTCGGTGACGCCGGTGCCATAGATCTATGGCTCAAGGACGAGGGCTTCGATTCCAAGGCGTTTACAGCCAAAGCCGTGCAGACCGTCTCGATGGCAAGCAAGGGCGCACAGAAGGCCAGCGATGCCATGGTCGAAAGCGGGCGATGGGTGAAACTCACCAAAGAATCGGCCGAACTGGTTGCCAAATACGGCAAGAACTGTAAGAAGGGACCGTTCCAAGCCGGTGTTGTACGGCAACCGAACGGGCGCATCATTAAACATCTGCAATTCACCCAGCCTGGGCAGCTCAACCCCGCTATGCTCACCGGTGTCAGCGGCGTCATGGCACAGATGGCTCTGGAACAGGCCGTCTCCGAGATCACCGATTATCTGAAGGAGATCGATGCGAAGCTCGATGATCTGCTACGCGATCAGAAGGATCAGACCGTCAGCAAGCTCGCCGGGATATCCCACATGATCGACGAGACCATGTTCATCTACCAACAGGTCGGTTCGATCAGCG
>OLOM01000686.1_pt1 | contig 25309 bp, 19 predicted proteins | sample 1672531 | NCBI WGS metagenome assembly OLOM01 (sample SAMEA3136696, study PRJEB25190) | human gut metagenome | reverse complement strand
ACAAGGGCTCGCAATCCCATTTGGATTGCGAGCCCTTTTCGTCGGACAGCAAAAAGGACGCAGCGCTCAGCTGCGTCCTTTTTATCGTCATATAGGCGGAAGCGTTAATAGGCAGAGCTTGCACCGGTGCCCGTACCCGTTGCGTAACCACCGGTGCCATACGAGCTAGCGGAACCGCCGGTGGACGCCGCGCCGGCATACCCGCCCGTTCCAGCGCCAGACGTGCTAGACGACGTATCGGCATAGCCGCCCGTAACGCCGCCCGTAGAACCGCCATAGTAGGCCGATGACCCTGCACTGCTTGCGGAGTAACCGCCGCCATACGCGGACGTGCCGCCTGTACCGTAATCATTGCCGGCACACATTCCGCTACCCGTGGCAGCACCGCCCGAGGAAGGGCCGCCAGCAGAGGACCCGGCACCGTATTTCTGCGCAAGCTTGCTGGTAGAGCCGGTGATACCGCTGGGATCGCCGCCTTGATCGACGACCTTCATCATCTCGGTGACCTTATCCTCGTCGGCGAACACGTAAGAAACGCCGTCAACGTAGCCGGTGATGGAAGGCAGCATTGCGGAATACATGACCAAATCGCCATCGTCCTTGAACTGCTGCGCCAGCGAAACGATGTCGCTCACCTTCATATCCGTGGTGACGCACTTCGCTGCAGCCTGGATAACGCCGGGCAATTCGGTGACGGGCAGCGCCAGCACCTTGTCCACAAGAGCCTGGATAAGCTTGCGTTGGTTAGCCGTACGCGTGAAGTCGCCATCAACGTAAGCGCGGCTGCGAGCGAACACCAGAGCCTGCTCGCCGTTAAGATGCTGCTCGCCTGCCTCGATGATGATGCGCGGGTTCTCAGGGAAATCAGTGGTGTTATCGGCGTCGGTGTCGTCAATACGCTCGTCAACAACAACATCAACGCCGCCAACCGCATCAACCAACGCAGTCAAGCCCTCGAAGTTGATCTCAGCGTAATGAGAGATAGAAATACCCGTAAGTTGCTTTGCCTCGCGGATAACACCCGCCGCGCCGTCGTAGAAGTACGCAGCGTTGAACTTAGCAGTGCCAACGCCGTCGATTTCGGTCATGGTGTCACGGGGAATGGAGACCATCGTGACAGTGTTGGTTGACGGGTCCACACGAGCAACGATGTTGGTATCAGAACGCTGACCCATCTCGTCGTCGCCCTCGCGCGCGTCAGAGCCGATAAGCATGACATAAAAAGGTTTAGTGAACGTGGTGGTGCGAGTGAGCTCCTGATCGATTGCCTTGAGTTCTTCACTTGTTTTGTCGCCCTGCAATTCCTTGTTGATGCCGTTCACGTAGGTTGCCAGAGCGACACCCACACCGATAAGCACCACAACCAGGGCTGATACGACGCCGATGGCGATTTTCTTTCCGCGACCGCGCTTCTTGCTTGCGCGGTACTGAGCTGCATTGCGCGAATACTGCACTGCTGCGCTGCTTCCACGATAATCTGCATCAGGTGTGTAGGCAGAACGATATGCTCCCGACTGAGGCCTTGGCGTTTGAGCGCTGTTCCATCCATCGGGTCTCGTTCCGTAAGACGAGCGAGAGTAGCTCGAATAATCCCCGGGATTGTGCGTCGGGGCTACATTGCGGGGTGCTTTGTTTTGCTGGGGAGCTCTACGTCCATCGCGCGACGGCCTTGCGGCTGCGCTGGTATTTTGACGCGCACTGGGGCGCCGGTTTCGATCGTTCCTCGATGCCATCTGGCCTCCTCGGATTCGAAGATGACCTTAAAATTCTACCATCTACGCCCTTGCGACATAAAAAAGGCATGTCAAGCCCCTTTTTGACGCACACCTCGATCGATTTCGTCACCATTAGGAAGCGTTACTGCCCAACTCGCCCCCAGGTTGGTGCTTTTTAATCGGGCATCTCTCGTCGGCCGTTGGCGTTTTCCCCGCCCTCTCTGGATTCTGGCTTCATGCATCTGCGTCGATCCGACGTCATATCGGTCCTTTTCCCTTTTAAGCACCCTGCGTCAGCACCGGTTTGCGCACCTGTATCATTTAAGATATACGACTTCAGAAGTCACCGATTTTCAGTCGTTTACTCCACTCGTCTCTACGCTTTTCGAGTAGCGTTTTCTTATGCCCGAAACGGAATTCAAGATAGACGCGAATGACTCTGGCCTCTCTTTGATGGGCCTTGGCTCCAACATGCCGATCGGCTTAAATGAAACTTTGGGACTCAATGTTGCTCAACTTCGCAAAGAGCAAGGGCTTTCACGTAACGAACTTGGGCGACTGACCGGCTTGAGAGCAAGCTCCATCTATCGCATCGAAACCGGTGGATCCAGCCCGCGACTTCAAACAATAGAGAAGCTCGCCAGGGCTCTTCGTGTTCACCCAAGCGAGCTTCTTGTCTAACGTTCAAATTTTTGTTGGCGTTTCCCTGGCTATGGGATTCAAGCCATCACTACGTCGGTATTAACCCAACAGCTTTTCGACAGCCGCTTCGTACTTTCCAACAGCTTCATTCGCCGCTTCATACGTTACTCCACGGGCGAACAGGTAAGCTTTGATCTTCGGCTCGGTGCCGCTCGGACGAACAATCACCTTGTCGCCATTATTCAAACGGAACTCAATCACATTCGCAGCAGGAAGACCGTCAATTCCTTGCGAGTAATCAACAACGCCAGATACCTCAATGCCAGCGATATTGGCAAGGGAAACCGTGCGCAATGCCCCCATAATCGCATCCATGCGCTCATGGCCATCAGCACCGGGATATGAATATGAGACGGTCTTATTCTGATAGAAGCCATGCTTCTCGTACAGAGCGCGCATCGCTTGGGCAAGATTCATACCATGCTGCTTGTAATATTGCGCCATTTCGCAAATCAGCATCGACGCATCAACAGCGTCTTTGTCGCGAACATGAGTACCGTTCAGATACCCGTAGCTCTCTTCGAAGCCGAACATGAAGCGATCAGCCTGGTTTGCTTGCTCAAGCTGTCCAATGAATTCACCAATGTACTTGAAGCCCGTTAGCACGCGCTTGATGGCGAAACCGTACTCATCTGCCAGAGCATCGATCATCGCCGACGAAACGATGGTGGAAACAGCGAACTTATCTGTCAGGTTCTCGCCCTTCGCTTGTTTGACGCGTGCGATATAGTCAAGCAACAGAACGCCCATTTCATTACCGGTAAGCAATACATACTCATCGCCGTCTTTAACGGCTGTGCCTACGCGGTCTGCGTCGGGATCAGTCGCAAGAAGCAAATCAGGTTTAACCTGTTCGCAAAGCTGAATGCCTCGTTCAAGTGCTTCTCGAATCTCAGGATTCGGATACGGGCACGTAGGGAAATCTCCGTCCGGCTCGGCCTGCTCAGGGACAACAGTGACGTCCGTGATACCAACTCGATCAAGAATCTTGCTAACACATTCGATTCCCGCGCCATTTAGAGGTGTGTAAACCAGCTTTAACGCCGCTTTGTTATCAGAGGCGTCGTCAAGAACAACCGACTGGTCTAGAACAGCCTCGATGTAACGCTCTATCGTGTCCTCGCCGATCCATGCAACTATCCCTTCAGAAAGCGCCTCATCAAACGGCATCGAACGAACATCAGAGAACGGATCAACTTTTATGATTGCGTCAGATATGTCCTTGGACGCCTGCGTGGTGATCTGACAACCATCCGGACCATACGCTTTGTAACCGTTGTACGGTGCGGGATTATGACTTGCGGTAACGCAAACCCCGCCCGAGCATTTAAGATCACGGGTTGCAAACGACAATGCAGGAACCGGCTCGATACGCGGATAAACGAATACCTTCACTCCATTAGCCGCAAACACCTCTGCTGCACGACGGACGAACTCTTCGCCCATGTTGCGACTATCGCGACCGATTGCAATTGAGGGCTCTTCGAAATGGGCATTCAGGTAATCAGAAAAACCCTGCGTCGCACGACCAACGGTGTAAACGTTCATACGGTTAGTTCCAGCGCCTATGATCCCACGCAGACCTGCAGTGCCAAACGAGAGGTCCTGAAAGAACGCATCTGCGATCGCGCCCTCGTCGCCAGATCGTTTAAGATCCTCAAGCTCGCGTTTAAGCTCGGCATCTTCAACTTTCTCAAGCCATAAATCCAGCATCTGATGCGGATCAGTCATATTAGATTCCTTTCGTTCAACTAGGTATCTAGTTGCGTTTCACGAATGATGTTTCACGTGAAACATCATGCACTTGATGATTCTACTTAAGCCAGATCGGGAATAGCAAGAGGATCGTCTACAACCATATCCGCACCAGCAGAGACCAAACGATCGACGGCTTGATAGCCCCAGGAGACCCCTATCGCCATCGCGCCGGCGGCTTTTGCGGTCTTCATATCGCCAGCCGAGTCACCAATATAAGCGACCTGGGAAGGATTCAGACCGATTTCCTGGATCGATGCGAGCAAGCCCGTTGGATCCGGCTTCCTTGGACATGTGGGCGACTCCCCCTTTGCAACATCGAATGTCGCAGGGAAGTAAAACCCAGCCAGGTCTTTTACTGCAGCATCGAACTTATTGGACAAAACCCCAAGCTTTACGCCCTTCGACTTTAGCCCTTCAAGCATTTCGATGATGTTCGGATATGGTACAGTCTTTCTGCGCCCGAACTCCGGATACCGAGACTTCCATTCAACAAGCGCTGCTTCTTTCTCGTCATCAGATGCAGAATCTGGCATTGCACGCATCATCAAGGCTCGTACACCGTCACCGATGAAGCCGCGAATAGCTTCTTCTGTATGCGTCGGATATCCGAAATCAGACAGAACAGCATTGGTCAATGCTGTTAAATCGGGAAGGGTGTTAAGCAGCGTGCCGTCCATATCGAACACAACGCCCTTCACATCTGTGGTCGTAGAAGCACCCTCACCCATATGCCGCTCCTTTCGATACTGCACGTAACATGCTTTATAAGCCGACTCAACAAGACGAATAGACTCACCGCACCTTGCCAAAGCAACGCTTGCACGACTTTGCGACGATAAAAATCGTCGCCAGCAAAGCCCTCGCACTCAATAAGCTCGCCGAATAAACGAAAACCGCCCCTAAAGGGGCGGTTAATCGCGTCAAAGCTCAGTTGCTTTTGTATGTAACGCACACTAACGTGCGGTGAGATCTGGAGCGGGTGACGGGATTCGAACCCGCGAATGCGAGCTTGGGAAGCTCGTGCCTTACCACTTGGCGACACCCGCACGTACAACGAATCGCTCCGTGTTTGATGGATTATACCCCGAAATCCACCCTTAAATGCTCTTAACAAGCTCCTCGACAAAATACGTGTTCTCTTCAAGACGCTGGGGATCGATATGAGCGAAAACATCCTCACCCTGGCTAGTAAGGGCCTTGATGCCGCCGTCGGTGCCAAGGATATGCAAAGACTGGACACCCGCAGCAGCCGCAACCGAAGCGGATGTTTCAATCCCGGGCATAAGAACAGGCTCGCAGGGGATTCCAGACTCACGAGATGCCTTCTGCACATAGCGCTTCATGCGTGAGGTCGTCTCAGCCCCGGCGAGCGCGCCCTCTTTTCGTGCATACGACAGGGTTCCCGCGCCAATAGCTTCAATGTCAACGATTACGGCACCGTGAAGTTCGTTGTGGTGAGCATCGATAAACGCGCGAATGCCGTCGTGACGGTCGACCTCGGAACCAAGGGCGACAAACCACACCTCGGTCTCGAAATTAGGGTTGCGGAACTGATAGACGGCATTCACTTCAGCTGGGGTTTCGATATCCTCATCCAATGCCGCAGCGGCATCCTGAGAGTCGCCCTCGGACGAGGAACGCATATCGACGCGTCCAAGACGCACGCGAGACATGGAACCACCCTGCCACTTGCGATTATCGTCCCAGCCATCGTCTCCATACGGATCTGCATAGGGATCGGAATAGTCGTCGTACGAATCCTCGGCGTAGTCGTCGTATTCGGCAGAATAATCATCCTCGCCCACGAACTCAGGGGCATTATCACGGTTACGACGGCTTTCGATATTCTCATCACGGAAGCTGTCCCAACCGCCGCGCTCCTTACCTACTGCGCGAGGGTCGAAATCATCCTCAACGTCAAGCCACTCCTGCGGAGTTTCCTCTTCACGGTTCGATTTCTTCGAACCGAAGCGGAACTTATCAAAGAAGCCGCGAATGCGAGACTTCGGCATCTCAACGTAATCGGGGCCCGCAAAAGCACCGGTTTCGGTGTAGTTGTCTTCAATATCGAAGTCGTCGGCATCTTCAATGTAGGCGTCTTCGGGATCAAGGTCCTGCAGGAGCTCATCACCAACGGGTTCAATAGAGCCAGTTGAACCAGCGGCAACGAACGAACCAACCGAGCTGACGTTGGAAACAGCAATTTCCTGATCGCCAATACGCTCGATCGAACCACTCAAAGAGGGCAACTTTGTGCGCAATGCACGCATTGCGCCCGACTTAGACGGCGAAGTCTGCTCGGGGACGGCCATTCCGGGACCCACAACCGCGGGAATCGTGCTAGCCAAAGCACGTGCGCTGGCGTTCGGCGCGGGCTCTGCAAGAGGAGCTCGTTGGCCCTGAACCAAAAAATCAGGAACGCTGGGCTCGGCAATGGAAGGCACCTCGAAGCCAGAAATATTGGGCAAGTTAAGGTCATGATTGCCTGCGTCGGGTGCAGAGGCGGCCTGTGCAGAAGACACCGCTTCGTTGTTGGCTCCAAGAGCGGCCAACTCTTCGGGCGTCATCACGATAGGGGCGAACGCGCTGGTCTCGCCAATAGGCTCGGCAACGACAATCTCAGCTTTATCAGCTGCAGGCTCGGCAACTGGAGCCGCGGAAACAACAGAGGCGCTCTCCTCAACCTGAGGGACAGGCTCGTTAGCGGGCTTGTATTCAGCAGCAGCACCTTCGGGAATTGCGCTAATCGTTGCGGTGATCGGGCTCATTGCGCCACCAGCAGTGGCGATGGCGTCACGATCCGCCGGCGAAGGAGGAGCCACCTCGACGATATCCGCCGAACGGGCACGCATACGATCTTCGCTCTCGTCAAAAACGAGCTTGTTCGCTTCATCAAAAATGGCAGCCGACTCGCTCAGTGCCGCATCAAGGGCGTCGGCATAGCGCGAACGCTGTGCTGGCTTCGGACGCTGCGGAGAACGCTTGGCCTTACGCTGCGCCGCCGCGAACCAATCGGGCACGTTCTCATCGGTCTGCTCGTTGAAAGCAGACTCGCCCTCGGACTGCGGGACGACGTCCGTCGTCTCGGCGGCGCTGTTCTCAACCGAAACGAAGGTTTCCTGAACGGAGCCGGAGCCAGAATCCGCGTTCGGGATCTCAGTAATCCTGATCTCCCCATTATCTGCGTTAACCGCAGCCTCACTTGCGGGCTTCACATAGGTTGTGGTGGAAACCGCCTCACCGGTCAGAGCAGCAATCGCGGCCTTAGCAGCGGAAAGGCGCTCTTCGGGAGAGCGATTCTCGTCAGCGATTTCCTCGTTCTCGGAAGCATGGTATTGAATCTCAGCGCCGTCGGGAACGAGGCCCGCATCGACAGCAGCCTGCTCGCCATGGATCCTTGCGCGCTCCATGTCGTCTTCGATCTGATCCTCGTTCATCAGACCCTTCGAGATATTCTTGGCCACCTCCACAAGGGCCGACACGCCAGATGCGTTGTCGTTTGCACCGTCGCTCAATGACGCAACGCGAAGCATGACCGCACGAACAACAGGAAGGGCCGCCAAAACGACGCCGACCAAGGTGATGATATTCAAAATGATAGCTGCAGCACCTTCAGCAGCACCGAAGAGAAGGGCGCGAAGCAGTAAGAACACAGGCACGAACACCATAGCCGCAGTGTAGACAAGCGACCATGGAATGCCCATCGATTCGAACTTGGCAACCAGCGGCGGAGTAACCTTACCGGTGTCGTAATGGGCAACCAGGATGATCTTCCTCTTGTGGAGCGCATCACTGCTAGAAGGAACGTACTTTGCCACAACGTTTTGGCTAGCGCCCTTCGAAAGCGCCTTCGTCAACACCTGGCGACCAGTGGATTCAAGGACGTAAATCACCGCTGAAATAATGGCAATGATCGCAGCAGACAGCATGAACTGCGGGAAAATCATCGCGATCAGAGCAACCACTACGGTGACCAACGCGCAAATAGGTTTGGGCGACTCTGCATTAGACGAGCTAACGACGTCTTCAATCTCGGTGGGGAAGCCGGTTTCAGTCTGGAACGTGTCGGCAATGAACAACGCCGCCTGCTGTTCCTCCTCGGTACCGGCAGGACGAGGGCCGATCTCGTTCGCCAAGTAATCGATATAGTCCATTTGGTGCGCCATACAATCAAACCTTCCTCGGTCAGACGCGCAGCGACCGCCACGCGCTCCGAATAGTGCGCATAATTACCGTTAGTATAGGGTATTCTCGCAGATGGAAAGGCTAAGCGCCTAAATAATCTCGAATTCTGTCGTCAGCAGCGCTCGCTGCGTATCTCGCATCGTCGTACTTCTTACGCAAGTCCTCGATATCCTTCTCAAACGCCGCCTTAACCGGCTCCGAAAGATCCGTAGGCAGAGCCGCCGCAAGCTTGACGGCAGCAGAATCGGCCTCGTTGTAAAGCTTGGCCTGTGAAGTTGCCTCACTCTTATTTCGATCGAGAAGAGCCTGGGCCGTCGCACTTGCATAATCGAGCGCTTCAAGCCGCTTATCCAAATATTCGGTCAGCTTTGACAAATCAAGGTTGGCATTCGCATTCTCAATCTGCTGAAGCTCGTACCGAGCATTCTGGAAACTCGACGCCGCTTCGTGCAGCTTCTCCTTTGCGGAAATCATCGAGTCATCAAGAGAACCTGCAGAAAGCAAAGCCACGCCATCTCGTGCAACGCTATCTGCCTGAAGCACATCAGCCCAAATCTGAGCGACGGAATCCGATGTGCCATTTGCCTCTTCGGCCGCTTCAAAAATCGACTTACCCGAGTCGATCATCACCTGCCGCGCGTCGCACGCGTCGATAATCTGACCGGCAACGATCTGCATATCGCCTTCGCCAAGCACCGGTAACAGATCGTTACTGGTATCACGGGCGGAGTTTAAATGAGACTCAGTGGCGGGAAGGTTCTTTTCGAGTTCCTTCCATGTGTCGTTCTTGATCTCAGCCATAGGGTCACCGATTAGCGAATCCAGCTGAACAACGCGCTCATCGGCGCTTACGATTTCCTCGACAGCGTGATTGATCAGTTCGCTTTGATCGTTGTAAAGACGATACCGCTGATACGCATAATTGCCCGCAAGCCCAGCCGCCACAACGCAAGCTACGACAACTGTTACCACAAGGCGAACCCTGCGACGATGGCGGATCTTCTTGCGCCTTTCCACCTCTACCTGAGCGCTTTCATTCGAATAAAGCGCTGCGTTGGCCGCACGCGACAGCGAATGCTTGGAATCATAGCGCTCCCGCTTCTGCCTCTTAGCAAGAGCGCGAGCCTCCGCACGAGCCGCTTTACGCGACTGACGCTGCTCTGCTGCCGCCGAGTTCCTCTTTGGGATGTCTTCGGTCTTGACTCTTTTCCCAGGAAACAACGTCGAAGTTTTTGGGTCCTTCGCCTCGGAGGTGTTGGCCGTTGTCGGCGATCCGGATTTCGCCTTCGTTTGCCCGTTCCCGATCGATTCCTTCGTGAAGTGAACTTTCGAGAAGAGCAGCGAGATCATTCCTACACCCTTGCGAGGTGTCTTCACCTTCACTGCATTAGGATCGAAATTTTTATCATCAAGCTGACGACGGGCAGCATCAAGCACGTCGAACGAAAGCTCGTTCGACGTGCCTGCGGTATGCTCTTTGAGGTGAGCGCCTTTCGTGATGGGGCCTTTCCGACCGAACATCGCGCTATCTTCTTTCCGACATCGCCGAAAGGGCAGCCACTATCTCATCCATCGTGCAAACTCGTACCGTTTTGCTCGGAAGCGAGTTCAAAACAGTCTTGCCATAATTCTTCGTAAGAAGCCGTTTATCAGCAAGAATCAACACCCCGGTATCATCCGCCTTACGAATAAGCCTGCCCGCAGCCTGCTTCATCTCGATAATCGCCTGAGGAAGCACATAGTGACGCCAAGCGCCGTCGTCGCGTGAAGCGCGCTCGCAATACAACGGATCCGTAGGGCGAGCAAACGGCAGCTTAGGGATGATCACTCCCTTAAGAGTAGCCCCAGGGGCATCAAACCCTTGCCAGAACGACTTAAGCGCGAACAATGAGAGGGTTTCGTCCGCAATGAAATCATCGCGAAGACCCTTAACCGACACGCCCCACTTCTGACACACCAGTCGAAGATCTGCCTCTTTCAGCGCCGGACGAACCTCGTCAAAGCACTTTTCCATCTCGCGTCTGTTGGTGAATAGCGTGAGCATCGAACCATGCTGAGCAAGATGCGTCGAAATCAAAAGCTTTTGCAGCGCGTTCAAATAGCTCGGAGCGTTGGGCTCGGGCATGTCTTTCACAACATAGACGATCATGTTGTTGTCAAAATCAAAGCTCGAATCAAGCTCCAGAGCGTCATATGCCGACTCCTCGCTTTGTCCAAGGCCCATCGTGTTCACGAACGAATCGAAGCGCCGATTCACCGTCAGCGTAGCCGAAGCATAAATAACCGAATGAGTGCGTGCGTACAAGGTCTCGTTCATGGACAAGCCGATATCAAGAGGCAAAGCTTCGAACGAGTCTTCGAACCTATCCTTCTTGCGATTCAACGAAGCCTGGTAGGCGAACGCCGAATCCTGCTTCTCGAAAATCAGCTCTGCGGCCTGCCTCATATCCTTCAGCTCAAGGACGATTGTGGCGATCTCGCGCTGGGCAACTGCAGCTTCGGGTACGTTCTCAAGAAAGGCAACCAACCTCTGAGACGCGTCTATAAGTTCGTCTGCAGCCTTTACCAGCAGCTGTTCGCTTGACCTCAAGCCCGAAAAAACGGAACTCGTCCTAATTTGATCATTCAACCACAGCTCGAATCGCTCATAGCCCTTGTTTTTGCTGGTGTCGAAGTATAGGAGGTCTTTCGCGTGAGCGCAGAATTCATCAGAGACCTGAGCGAAAGAAGCAGCAGCGGTCTTGCATTTCGAAGTGAGACTGAAGAGAATCTTCTCTTCAACGTTTGAAGAGCCCGCAGCGCTGCTCTCGGCCTTCGAGAACACGTTCCTCGCGCCTGCTTCGGTAACGATCTTGCCGCACATGCGTTTAAGGTCGGCGCAATCGACCTTCGAAGTGAACGCACGACGAGCCTCTTGCTCTGCGTCGTGGGCTTCATCGACAACCCAATGCCTAATAGGAGGCAAAAGCCCTCCATCAGCAGCCAAATCGCAGAACAACAGCGAATGATTGGTCACGACGATATCGGCTTTCTCCGCACGACGACGAGCGCCATGAGCAAAGCAAAGCGAGCCGAAATAGGGGCACTTTCTCTTCAAGCATTCATTTGACGTTGCCGTGATCGTGTAACGAGGAAGGGCACGGTAATCGATTTTCAGTGAGTCGATGTCATCGTATTCCGATTGCTCGACGTACGAAAGCAAACCAGCCAAGGCAGGTGCCTGGGACGTTTCCTTGCCAGCAACCACCTTCATGACAGGCCCATCGGTCGCGATGCGATCGATCTTCCTCAAGCACGGATAATGAGTAATGCCCTTCAAAGCTGCGTAACTCAGTGGCTGATCGCTAAAAGCTGCCATCTCAGGCGATTTCTGCAATGCGGCAGACAGCGCTGGAAGCTCTTGAAACACCAATTGATCAAGAAGCGAGTTGGTTTTCGTTGCAACGCCAACGGTCACACGGTTCTTCTTCGCAAGCAAAGCGGAAGGAACCAAATAGGCCATCGACTTACCAACGCCCGTTCCTGCCTCAACCACAAGATTCTTGTTCTTGTCAAAAGCCTTCGTGATGGCTTGAGCCATCTCTTTCTGCTCATCGCGCGGTTCGAAACTACCGTAAATGCGACCGAGCAGGCCATCACTCGAAAAGGCTCCGTCGATCTCCGCAGGCGAAGGCGCGATGATGGGAGCATCGTTATCCGACTTGATCAATCCTGCGTCGCGTTTGGAAGAAAGATCCGAAAGCGAATTGATCCTCTTCCTTCGAAGAGAGCGAAGCGAGAAGAAACGCTTCTTTTCAGAAGGAGAAACCTCGGGAAATAACTCATGCGCTTTGCTGTCGTTGCCCGAAAGGGCATTCCCCTCGTAACCGAAATCGCACGAACCGGCTGATTCGGTCTGAGAAGGCTGCGCTCCAATCACGGCATCGCGGAGATCTTTGTTGTTCGCAAAGTATTCAAACACTACCTGGGTCGACCAGTTTTCCTTAGACTCCATACCGGCAATGTGCTCAATCAGCTCAAAAGGCATGCTGCAGACTGCAGCCAGCAAAATGCGGTACACCGAGCACGTAGCCTCAACGTCGGCATCGGCCCTGTGCGTTGAAACAGGGGTGTCGAACGTATGGACCAAGTCGATCAAACGATGCGACTTGAGTTTAGGCAATGCGATACGGGAAAGATCTAGAGAGTCGATCCACGTGTTTTCAAGAAGCGGATACCCCTCGGGATGACGAGTAGTGAACGTCTTGTCGAAGTCGACATTGTGCGCGATCATCTTCGCATCGCCAGCGAACTCAACCAATCCCGCAAGGGCTTCCTGAGGCGACGGCGCACCAGCAACATCCCCATCGTGAATGTCAGTCAGATGAGCAACGTCCTCGGGAATCGACTTGCCCGGATCTACAAACGTAACGTACCAGTCAACGATCTCGCCCTTTTCAAGGCGCGCGGCAGCGATCTGGATCAACTCATCATGAGTAAACGAAAAGCCAGTGGTTTCGGTATCTACGACAACGATATTCTCATCCATCGCACCAAAGTCAGCTTTTGAGGCTATCTCCTTTAAGCGCGCGTAACGATCCACAACATCCTGAGCGGTGCCGTCCAAAAGATATTTTTTGATTCGCTTAGTAGCGTTTTCAGTTTCAGTATTCATAAGGAAAAGCCTACCATCTGCACGCCTTTGCAACAAACTCACTAAGGCGTTTATAAATAGAATCCCTTTTAATGCGATCTGTATATTCTAGCTGGGATACCATTGCAAGCACTGAAACGATCACCGATAGGGGTAGCACGTTATGAAAGTTGACTACGAAGGCTTCTATGCGCGCTTCGAAACAATTTCAAAAAAAGATGCTGGCATCCTCATGGGTGCCGACACACTTGTTGGAGACGAATTCACCACTCGATTCGATAAAGAGAATCCAAGCATTGCCTATATCGAAAACAAGTTTGGTAAGACTGTTGGCTATTTCGAGGAACAGACAAGTCGTCAAATCAAACTTTACGAAGCGCGGGGCTGGTCTGTAAGGATTCTACTTGCTTTTCTTGCTTACTCGGATCATCCTGAGCCTGGTTGCTACTGGGGTCAAATGGCTATCCTGGCTTACCCCAAGGAATGTGAGGAATTTTTCACGCAGTTTGTTTCAAGAGTCTCAAAAAGCCTTTGCGACGGAAAGCGCATTGACGTCAACATCGGCCAGCAAGGAATCAAATCCCTGGTGGATTCAAATGGAAGCTGGTTCACCAACGCCACCTTGAAGAAACCTGACCTTGATACTGGCACCGTCATGATGAAAAGCTCTCGTTCTCTTTCTGAAAAGGCTGTAGAGCTTGGCCGTGATGGCAACAAAGGTTGCTATGTCGTCTCCTGGATTTTCATTATCGGACTTGTTGCCTTACTGTTCCTTGGTTTACGCTCCTGCGGCGTCTTCTAATCTAACCAAGACGCAGCGATGCCAAGACTAAACATTTACGACAATCAAACAGAGGCGGATGTTTCACGTGAAACATCCGCCTCTTTGTCTTGCAGTGCAAAGTGCAACCTGTTTACTCCACCGCTAGTTCAACAAGCTTGGAACAAAGCTCAGGGAACGAGATCCCCACTGCTCGAGCTGCGTCCGGCAACAGAGAAGTTTCTGTCATGCCAGGAATCGTATTTGTTTCCAAAATCCACGGCTGACCATCTGAATCGATGATCATGTCAGTGCGGGACACACCTTTGCAACCAAGAACCTGGTGAGCTTTAACAGCCAAAGATTGAACGAGCTGCGTTATCTCATCATCAAGCCTTGCGGGGCAGATATGCTGAGATCCGCCAGGTGCATACTTAGACTCGAAATCATAGAACTCGTGGGAGGGAACGATCTCGATAACGGGAAGAGCCTGAGGGTCGCCATTGCCCAAAACAGCAGCGGTAACTTCAGTGCCCCTCACGTAGCTTTCGATAAGCAGTTGCTCGTCGATCTTAAAGACCTTCTCGATAGCCTCGACAATACCAGTCTCGTCTTCGACAATGAATACGCCTAGGGCGCTGCCTTCTGTCGCTGGCTTCACAACACAGGGATACTGAACTTTAGCAAGGTCAGAATGGACATCGAATTCATCCCTGCGGAGCGTTACAGAGAAAGGCGTAGGTAATTCGTTATTGCGGTAAATAACCTTGGCTTTGTCTTTATCGATAGCCAATGCGCTCGATAGAACCCCTGATCCGGTATAAGGAATACCAACAGTTTCCAAGAAACCTTGGATTGTTCCGTCCTCGCCGCCTTTGCCGTGAAGACACAACATCGCGACATCGTATTTACCAGAAACCAAATCTGCTAGATCGCTCTTGTTTGCTGGATCAATCATCTCGACGTCATATCCAGCTTCCTTCAAAGCATTCTTAGCGGCAACTCCCGACTGAATCGAAATCTCACGTTCGCCACTCGAACCGCCCGCAAGCACGGCGACGTAAAGTTCTTTTATATCGTTGATTTCCATGAACACCTTCTTTTGTCGATTCATGAAGTATAGCAAAGCTCTGTTTCTTACTTGTGATGCATTACAAGCAGGGATTGTTTCACGTGAAACAATCCCTGCAGATACCATATAATTCGCGGTATGAATACTTCAATTGAATCCCTCACCCGCAACCAGATCCGCAAGCTCATCACGGACAGTGGTTTGCCTAAATTTCGCGCCAACCAGCTGCTTGATTGGCTTTATAAAAAAGGCGTCTCTTCTTACGAAGAGATGACCAACCTTCCGCAGTCACTCAGGTCTCGGCTTGCTTTTGAATATCCTCTTAAAAAGCCTGAGCTTATCGATCGTCAAATCTCAAAAGACGGCACAAGGAAATACCTCTTCCGCCTCGACGAGAAAAGGGTGGCTGAAACGGTTGGAATTCCCTCTTCTGATGATCGCCTTACCGTTTGCTGTTCAAGCCAATCAGGCTGCGCAATGGGGTGCGACTTCTGCGCCACCGGACATCAGGGCTTCTCGGGAAATCTTCTGATTGGCGAGATCGTCGATCAAATCATTCAAGTTCAAAACGATTTCTCTCAACGGGTTTCGAATATCGTTGTCATGGGACAAGGTGAGCCTTTTCTCAACTTCGACAACGTAATCGAAGCACTGCGCATCTGCAATGATCAGAAACTGTTGAACATCGGCGCAAGAAGGATAACTATTTCAACTTGCGGCGTTATTCCAAGCATTGAGCGATTCTCTCAAGTTGAAGAACAGTTCACTCTGGCGGTTTCCCTTCACTCTGCAGTTCAGCAAACCAGAGATAAGATCATGCCAGGCACTCGCAAATGGTCCCTGCCCGACCTGAAGCGCGCTTTGGTTAACTACAATCGCACGACGAATCGTCGCGTCACCTTCGAGTATGCACTTATGCGAGGAGTTAACGACTCTAGCAGCGATCTCCAAGCACTCATCGAATACTGCAGTGGGTTGATATGTCACGTCAATCTCATCCCTTTGAACGAAATCGACGATTCACCCTATCAACCCACTGCGTCACATGTAATTGATTATTGGCGAGACAAACTTCAAGCGAGCGGCATTGAAGCTAGCGTGAGAAACTCACGCGGTCAAGATATCGCCGGTGCTTGCGGTCAGCTAGCCAATCGCAAGTAATGCATCGAATATCGTCTCGAGTTACTGATTGCTCGAAACGATGCTGTCGAACAAACGCTGCAAATCTTCTTCGTCGGTGAACTCGATCTCGATCTTGTTCTTTCCCTTGACGGTTTTCACCCTAACGCTTGTATTCAGGCTCTTACGCAGCGCCTTTGCCACTTTCTTGTAAGACTGTGGAGTAGGCACACGAGGCGTTGTGTTTTCCGACTTCTTGCCAGACAAGAGTCGAGCGATATTTTCAGCCTCACGAACAGAGAGCTTCTCTTTGACCAGCTTCTCAGTCAATTTCTTGCGGCCCTCTTCAGTAGGGATGGACAGAATCGCACGAGCGTGACCTGCAGTGATCTTCTCCTCAAACAGAAGCTGCTGAGCATCTTCCGGCAATTCCAACAAACGAAGTGCGTTTGCAATAGTCGAACGGCCTTTGGAAACAGCCTGAGCAACTTCAGACTGAGTCAGATTGCTGCGTTCCATCATCCTACGATAACCATAAGCCTCTTCGATGGGGTTAAGGTTGCTGCGCTGGATGTTCTCGACAAGCGCAAGTTCAATGGCGCGATTATCATCCGCCTGTTTGACTCGCACGGGAACCTTCTTAAGCCCAAGGCTCTGACACGCTTGCCAACGACGCTCACCTGCGATGATCTGATATGTTCCATCACCCATAGCGCGCACAAGAATCGGCTGAAGAAGACCGTCATGCTGAATAGACTGGGCAAGCTCTTCCAGCTCGTCTTTTTTAAAGTTGGTACGAGGCTGATCAGGGTTGGCGAAGATCAGATCGATGCTGATTTCATCAACTTCCTTGGGAACCTCAACTTCAACTTTAGCCGGCTTAGGCGGCTCGGGCCTCGCAGCGCGCTCGGTAACCTTTTTAATAGTGGTGTTCTCGGCTTTATCGATGTACAGATCGCCCTCAACAACCTCTTCCACAGGGGTAGCCTTGGGAGCCGGCACTTTTTCAGCAGGACGATTTTCATGCATATGATTCTGGGGACGAGAATCATCATCAGCGGAAACGGTGTAACGTTCACGCTGGGGTTCGGCATAACGTTCAGGAATGTTAGTGGTCTCTTCAAAAGGACCGCCAAGCAGCGAATTCAATCCACGACCGAGGCCGCTTCGTTGTTTAGCCACGCGAGATCACTTCTTTCGAAAGATTGATATAGGACTGGGCTCCCTTTCCCAAAGGATCGTATTGGGTAATGGGCATTCCGTAACTAGGAGCCTCAGACAGCTTAACGGTACGGGGGATGACGGTTTCAAATACTTGCTTTCCGAAGAAGTTCCTAACCTCTTTAACAACTTGCTTCGAAAGGGTTGTGCGGCCGTCATACATGGTGAGAAGTATTCCGTAAATCTCAAGGGTTGGATTAAGGCGAGATTTGACACGTTTCATCGAATCGAGAAGTTTTGTCACACCTTCCAATGCATAGAACTCGCACTGGATGGGAATAATCAGCTTATCTGCCGCAACAAGAGCGTTGACGGTCAACAAACCCAATGACGGAGGGCAGTCGATGAGGATGAAGTCATATTTACCGCGCAAGGCTCCAACGGAATCCTTAAGACGATTCTCACGAGCCATCTCGGAAACAAGCTCAACCTCTGCACCCGCCAAGTTGATGGTCGCAGGAACAATATCAAGACCCTGACAAATGTCGGGGATGATGACATCCTCAATCGGAACGTCATTCAACAAGACATCGTAAATGCAGCGAGGGATGTTTCCCTTGTCAATGCCAAGACCGCTTGTAGCATTACCTTGAGGATCAAGGTCGACAAGGAGGACTTCTTTATTAGCTTCACCTAAGGCAGCAGCGAGATTGATCGCAGTCGTAGATTTACCGACACCACCTTTTTGATTGATGATGGCAATGATTTTGGTCTGGCCGATTGCATGCCTCACCGGAGCCTTCTCGCTATAAGGCTTGATCTCTTTATATTCAGGTACGTCATCGGCATCAGAAATAACATCTTCAGCAATCTGACGCTCAACAACTTGAATACTGTCAACACGAACATCCTCGTCTACGAAGAAATCGCTCTTCACTGAATCAGTATCCATATTGCTCGTCTGCTCGGGTATTTCCGTCGCCGAGGACGTATTTTGTTGGTTCACATGAGCTGTTTTCGCCGTAGCTGTATTTTGGTTTCGTTTAAAACCGTCGAAGAAACCCACAGAACCCTCCTTTCGTTAGCCGTTTTGAGTATACATGCTTTACGTTTCACGTGAAACGTAAAGCATGTATATCCCCATGTGATCAACCTAGAGAGGCTTGTTTTGAGCAAAACCATCGCGCCTTGGTAGCTTGATCTTGGAAGGACCGATCTTTTCAAACACAACAAGCGTGCGGAAGGTCTCGCTGTCACTTAAGAAATACTCGTCAAGCGACACCAAGCTGAATCCAACCTGCTTGCTGATTTTCTTAGCATGCTCGAGCTCGCTCTCCTCCATGCGGGCTTTATAACAAATAAGACGGCCGCCTTGCTTTAGAAGCGGGCTAGCAAGCTCAAGGAGAATAGATAACTTGGAAAGCGCGCGTGCAGTAACAAGGGAATAGTGATTCTTATGAGCCCTTGAAAACTCTTCAATGCGCGCATGGACAGCGATAACCTGATCACTCAAACCAAGCTGTTCAGCAAAATCATTAAGCAGCTCGACTTTCCTCTGACGAGCATCAATAAGCGTCGTCTTTCTTCCGGTGGCAATAGCTAAAGGAAAACCAGGAAAGCCACCGCCTGATCCGAGGTCGATGTATTTACCAGCAGGTGCTTTGTCGGCCTCTTCAAGAGCAGCAAGAGAATCCTCAATATGAAGAAGCATTCCCGAATCCATCGAATCAATTCGGGTAAGATTGGTTACTTTATTCGCTTCGATGACACACTCTAAATGCTTCTTGATTAAAGTTTTTTGATTGTCCGAAAGAGAATCTATTGAATTTAGATTCACACCCATCGAAATCAAACCTCTCTAGTGAAACCGGAAACAAAAGTCATTATGGACTCCTGATCCATCACTACGTTAGCCGGCGTCCAACTAAATCAAACAGATACGATGATTTTAATTACTAGCAGTCTATCGGGAATCAGTCTGATTTTGGGTACAAAAATGCCCTGCACTATTAATGCAGGGCATTGGTTCGATTATTGAACAGGAACGACAACGACGTGACGCTCGGATCCTTCACCCTCGGAAGCAGTCTCGACACGAGTGTCATCACGAAGAGCAACATGAATGATACGACGCTCGTACGGAGTCATTGGACGAAGCTTAACGCTTCGATGAGTAGCAGCCGCCTTCTTTGCGGAAGAGCGAGCAAGGGACTCAAGCTTCTGGCGCTGACGGCTCTTATACCCTTCAACATCGACAACGATCGGGTAACGGAAGCCAATGATGCGAACTGTAATGACGGAAATCAAGAACTGGAGAGCATCAAGGGTACGACCATGACGACCAATAAGAACAGCAAGATCGTCGCCTGTGATATCAAGGATGAGCTCACCGTCGTCACCTTCATACTCGTCGATGGTGACCTCACCAACATTGAAGTATTTAAGGATGTCCTTCAATGCAGAAATTGCAGTGTCGGCAACGAAATCAAGTTCTTCATCAGACAGCGGCTCATCAGCAGAGTCAGTCTCCTGATTCAAAACCTGATCATTGATTTCAAGTTCTTCAGACATGACAAGCTCCTTATAAGGAAATAAAATTTAGTGAGATGTTTCACGTGAAACATCTCACTCCGTAAATTAGCGCTTCTTGGTCGGACGCTTTTTCTTAACCTTGCGAGTAACGTTGACCTCAACAGGCTTGATCTCTTCAACAACTTCCTTTTCAGCATCCTTTTTCTTCATGATGCGCATGGATATCTGCTGCTGTGCGAGACCAATCAGAGAAGAAACGCCCCAGAACAAAAGAACACCTGCAGGGGAACTCCAACCAATCCAAAGCATGAAAAGGCTCATGACGCCGCACATGATGAGAGTCATGTTGCGTTGCGGGTTATCCTTCTGACCCATTTGCATAAGAACCATCGGAAGGAAGGTAGCACCGGCAAAGACCAAAAGAAGGATGACGTAAGGAAGGAAGGCACCAAAGCCCATGGAGAACGTCGAGGAAGGAGAGTAAACCAGGTTCGGAACCAAGTTGAAGAAGCTGTAGTCCTGATTACCAAGACGGTCACCCATTTCACGGAGAACCTGGAAAAGGGCGATAAAGATAGGCATCTGCAGAAGCATCGGCAAGCAACCTGCAAGCGGGTTGAAGTGAGCTTCGGCGTAAAGCTTCTGCATTTCCTGCTGCATACGCTGGGGATTGTTAGCGTACTTGGTCTGAATCTCGGTCATCAGCGGCTGAACGCGTTGCATCTGATAGCTGGACTTCGTCTGCGTATGCATAAGCGGGGAGATCAACAGACGGAAGATAACCGTAACGATGATGATCGACATTCCCCAGTCATGAAATAACGGATAGAAGAATGAGATGATCGAGAATATAAAGTCTTTAAACACGTCCCACATTGAATGAAATACCTTTCTCTATATCCAAAGAGGATCACGGGACTGGATCGTACCCATGACCGCCTCCCGGCCGACACCTGAGAATTCGTTTTGCCGTCAATGCAAAGCCTTTAATGAAGCCGTACTTCTTAAAAGCGATCAAACCGTACTGAGAACAAGTAGGTACAAATCTGCAGCAAGACGGAAAAAGCGGCGAAATGCAAATCTGGTAAAAACGAATTAAGGCAACAGCGATGAATACCGGAATCCTACGAATCAAAGATAGGAATGAAGAACAGACCCGTTTCATTACTTATGAGCCCTTTTCACCGCTTTGCGGAGATAGGCGGAAAGATCATCGTAAGACGCATCATTGATGTTTCGGCGTGCGAGAAACACAACATCCATCCCATCAAAGGCATCGGCAGAATCGCGAAAAAGAGCCCTCATTCGACGTTTGGCTCTATTGCGCCAGACCGCATTGCCATTTCTTTTTCCAGCAACAAAAGCAGCACGTCCATTACGGCCGTGCTGCTTTCCATCGCTTAAAACTATGAGCGTAAAAAAAGGCGTATTGATTCGTTGCCCGTTTTCAAACAAATTCGAAATCTCGGCGCTGGATTTAATGATATCCAACGAAGACTCCTATTAAACGGTCAGACGCTTACGACCCTTGGCACGACGAGCAGCGAGTACGCGACGGCCGCTTTTGGTAGCCATGCGTGCACGGAAGCCGTGGCACTTAACCCTTTTACGCTTGTTGGGCTGATAGGTGCGCTTCATTTAAATCCCTTCCAAACAACAATCAGTGCAATCACAAAATTATACCCGTTCAACGGATAAAATCAAGGTAATGCCCAACCCGGCATGAGTCTTGAACCGAATTTGACATGCCTTTACATTTTGATTCTCAAAATCAAGAAAGCAAGCTTAGTTTTGCTTTGTCGGGAATAATCCATATATAACGAAATAGAACCTGCATTTTGACTCGCTAAAAGCAGTAAACACAAGATGCTGTGATCTAGAGGGTGCAAGTTGTGATGACGACCACCCGCAACCGTAATTTCAAAGCGAAAACAGCCAAAAGAAAACCACCGTCAACACCCTAGTTCATTCAGGGAATCAGAGACTTGACCGCTGTTACTCGAGGACCGCGTTTTGAAAACGTCGTCGAACCCGATCCCGGCATAGATCCAGTTTCAAAGAAAATCGAATCTTTTCGATAATCCGATTCGATTCTTGAAAATCAACCTCGTTTTCAATCACCGATTCAAACATCGATGAAATCCGAAATTCAAACACTTCGAATTTCGAAAAAGTTAGCCTTCGTTTGGTGGAAAACGTGGAAAACTCGCATAACCGCACGTAAAAAAGTGGAAAACTACAACGATTAAAGAAAGTCAAGTGCAATGAGGGAGTTGATCATAATCACTTTTATCAGGGGTAATACATTCAGTATTTGAAATTCAAGTCCCTGAGCTGGTGTTTTATGAACAGAAGAATCAGGATTCAAATCAAAATTTCTTTAAAATCCAGTCAATAGTTATCTATATTTAACTGCTTGAAACCACCTCTAACGGGGTAAATAGACTGTTTTATCCGAGATTCAAGCCTCACTTTTTCCAGATTTCGAAATAGTTTTCCTCACTTGAGCTTCCAGACTTTTCAAAGATTTCCACATTTCCTGAATTAATTGTTGAAAACTATCTAAATTCCCAGCTCAACAATTGATTCTGAAATTCAATTAAGTGGAATTCAAACGTTGGAGGATAATATTTGCCCACGTCGCGAAGGTTTGGTGGAAATGATTGGTTACAATACGAACTGAATTTTCCTGAATCTTTGATTCAGATGGAATGAAAACCTGAAAAACGAGAAGTAAACGCAGCTTAAATGAACGACACAAACATCAACAACGAAACTCAGTTCAACTTTGATTTCGTCAAGAGCGTTGCGCGGATTGCCTGCTACGACGACTTCAAAGCGGCACCGCGCGTGACGGTGATAGAACCGGCACCCACCGACGAATTCATCATGAACCTCGCAACGGCCACCTACGAACAGTCAAAAATGCTTGGTGGAAAGATCCCGTTCACCATCATCAAGGAAGTTTCTGAGAACTTTATCCACGCGCGTTTCCAAGAAATGACCATCTCGATCTACGACGAGGGGAACACTATCCGCTTCGCCGATCAAGGTCCTGGCATTAACGACAAGGACAAAGCGAAGATGCCCGGCTATTCCTCCGCCGTCGAGCCGATGAAGCAATACATTCGCGGCGTTGGATCGGGTTTACCCATCGTCAGGGACTACTTCGAAGAGAAACATGGCTCGGTAACCATAGACGACAACGTCCAAAGGGGCGCCGTTGTTACCATCAGCCTGAAACGAAGCAATGAAGATGAGCGTGAAATGGTAGAGGATAGGGAAATCCCCACTCACGCCCCTCGTTACGACAACACCGTTCAAACAGGTGTCGCACCTGAACTGCCACCTTACCAACAGCATGGTTTCACGGCGTCTCATAACTCGAATCAGGCACCGAACTACAACCAACAACCGGCATACCAGCAGACCTATCAACAACCCGTTTACCAACAACCGGCATACCAGCAAAACAACTATCAGCAGCCGCAACCTCTCGCATACCAAAACCAGCAACCCATAATGATGGGAAATGGCGGGCGTGTGCCTATGTATGCGCCGATGCCGGCCATTCCAACGATCTCGGACAAGGGGAAGCAGTGCCTGAAAGCCCTCATGAACGGTGCCTTGGGTGTTTCCGAGCTTAACGAGCTGACCCAAATCCCGAACTCAAGCGTGCATTACGAGCTCAAAAAACTCGAAGAAGCGGGCCTAGTAGAAGTAACGGTGGGCAAAAAGCGCGTCCTCACTCAGGCTGCTTGGAACATCATGGATTTCATTTAACCTGATCAAAGACGGAATTCTATAAAGTTTTCCACATAAACGCAGTACATGATAGAATCGGTGGAAAACCCTCCACCGATAGAACAGCGCGGCCTTGCGCGCTTATTGATATTAAGAAGGTAGCTATGGAAGAAAGCGAGCGCCTCGCTCAGGAGTGGGCACGGGTCACTAACCAGATCAAGTCATACGACGGAATCGACCCATCCCAGATCAACGCCTTTTTCTCAAGACTGAAGCCACAGGCAATGAGCGAAGGGTTCCTTATGCTCACCGCCGACACCGACTTCATAAAAACTTGGATCGAGCGCCATTACGCATCATTCATTGCGCAGGCGTTGAAGGATCTATACGGCGTCGACTTCACGGTGTTGATGGAAGTTGACGTGAATCAATCGTCCGAGCCTCAAGTTTCCAACGCACCCCAAACGCAAGTTAGCCAGCAACCGCAAAGCGCGCCTCAACCGTCTGCACCGGTGCAGAACACCACCCAAAATGCAGCGGCGTTCCAACAGGAAGCTCCTACCCCTCAAATTAATCAAGCAATGGGCAGCAGCGAAACAAGCGGTTTTCAAGCAGCAGTCGTTCAACAAACCGATCCCGCAACCCATACTGAAGTCGAAAGCGAGAACGTCGAGAGTGATTCTTCCTCCCCAACGTCCTCCCTTACTTTCGAAAACTATGTTGTGGGCGCATCAAACAGAATGGCATATTCGATGGCGGTAGTCGTTGCTGAAGAACCTGGCGGCGATCCATCACTGAACCCGCTGTTCCTTTATGGCAGGTCGGGGCTGGGTAAAACCCACCTACTGAGAGCCATCCAAAACTACATCCAAAGGAACATTCCGCACCTGAAGTGCGTATACGTCGACTCATCCCAGATGATCGACGATTACACCGACGCTGCGCTTTCCCACAACTACAAAGAGTTCAAGAACAGGTACGAAAGTGCCGACGTTCTCCTTATCGACGACGTTCAGGCCTTCCAGGGCAAGAAACAGACGCTCGACATGTTCTTCCAGATTTTCAACAACCTTACAACGCAAGGCAAACAGGTTATCCTCTCTGCCGACCGTGCACCGAAGAACATCGACATCGACCAACGTTACACAAGCCGATTTAATTCGGGCGTGACGATCGATATCTTGCCCCCCGAATTCGAAGTCAAACTCGGCATTGTTAAAAACTTCATTAGAGAATACAAGCGTGCCGAGGGTGTTGAAGGCCAGCTCATGAGCGATGAGGTGCAGGATTACATCGCCAAGAACTCGGGATCGAACATCAGGGAGCTGAAAAGCGCGGTCACGAACGTAATCTTCCAAGCCAAGGCATTCGGCAAAGAAACTTTGTCTCTCGACGAAGTCAAAGAGCTGTTGAAGAACCACTTCACGGGCGGGGCAACGAAGAAATTGACAATCGCCGACATTCAAAAGCAAGTGGAAATCTACTACAAAGTCAGCCATGCCGATCTGATCGGCAAGAAAAGGTCGCGTAACATCGTATACGCGCGCCAGGTCGCCATTTATCTTTCGCGTCACATGCTTGACCTGCCGTTTAGCTACATCGGCAAGAGCTTCGGCGGCAAAGACCACACCACCATCATGTACTCGGTTACTAACATCGAGGAAAAGATGAAGGAAAACTTCGAGATACACGAAGAGCTGGAATCGATCAGGCAGATGATTCTGGAAGCATAGGTGTGAAACAAACGTTGATAACGCAGGGTAAGGTTGTTGAAAAACTCAAAAATCGGTGGATTGATAATTTAAGCGATAAAACCTGTTGAAGACGGTAAATGGTTATCAACAGGTTCAAAAGACTCAAAAACAAGAGTTGATCAGGCGCTTTAACCTCAATCCACTAAATTCACCATGCTTATTACTACTATTATT
>OLOM01000684.1_pt1 | contig 25314 bp, 27 predicted proteins | sample 1672531 | NCBI WGS metagenome assembly OLOM01 (sample SAMEA3136696, study PRJEB25190) | human gut metagenome | reverse complement strand
TACCCCCATATAGGACTTTTATATTTCATTGTCCTATATGAGGGTAGCATATCAGTATTTTGAGGATTTTATTTTCATATTAACAAATGCAATATAATGATTTTTCAGCTGTCCGCAGATTCCTAGTTCAGGAAATCTTCATCATCAAAATAGTTGATTCTCATAGCAACCTTTACATCTTTCAATGTCTCTGCTGCTTTCGCCTCAGCTACCCTGCTTCCTTCTTTCAGGATTTCGAATACTTCCGGAAGCTTCTGCTCCCATTCTTTTCTTCTTGCACGGATTGGTGCCAGCTCTGCCTGAAGAACCTTGTTCAGGAATTTCTTCACTTTGACATCACCCAGACCTCCACGCTGATAGTGCGCTTTCAGTTCATCCAGATTCTTATATTCCGGCCAGAATTCTTCGAAATATTCATCCTTGCAGAATGCATCCAGATAAATGAATACCGGATTGCCTTCTACCTGTCCAGGATCTTCCACGCGCAGGTGGTTCGGATCTGTGAACATGGACATTACTTTCTTCTTAACAACATCTTCTTCATCAGAAAGATAGATACAGTTTCCAAGTGATTTGCTCATCTTGGCCTTTCCATCGATACCCGGAAGTCTTAAGCATGACTTGTTAGATGGGAGTACGATCTCAGGCTCAGTCAGAGTCTCTCCATATACACTGTTAAACTTGTGAACAATCTCTTTACACTGCTCGATCATAGGCATCTGATCTTCTCCAACCGGAACTGTTGTCGCGCGGAATGCCGTGATATCTGCAGCCTGACTGATCGGATAGCAGAAGAAACCAACCGGGATACTTGCCTCAAAGTTTCTCTGCTGAATCTCAGCTTTTACCGTAGGATTTCTCTGTACTCTGGATACGGTTACCAGATTCATATAATAGAATGTTAACTCTGTCAGTTCCGGAACCATGGACTGAATAAAAATGTGACATTTCTCAGGATCGATTCCGCATGCCAGATAATCCAATGCTACGTTCATAATATTCTGACGTACCTTCTCCGGATGTTCGGCATTATCAGTCAATGCCTGCGCATCTGCGATCATAATATAAATCTCGTCATATTCTCCTGAATTCTGTAATTTTACACGTTCTTTCAAAGAACCTACATAATGACCAACGTGAAGACGTCCTGTCGGTCGGTCACCAGTTAAAATAATCTTGCTCATCTTACTTATCTCCTTAGCATATATTTCAATAACCTGTATGGGTATACAAATTCATTGTCTCTAATTATTTTATTATAATTCTTTCTAAAGTGAGCGTCAATACAGAAAAAATGCATCATTTTACCTTTCCTGAATTTTTATCTAAATCCTTTTGGATAAAATGATGCATAACAATTTATAAATTATGCTGCCCCTCTGCTTCCGTTCTTACACGCAGCTTCGAATTCTTTCAATTTTCTTTTTGCCTCATTGCTTAGATTCTTTGGTACATCTATCTGAACAGTCACATACTGATCTCCATATCTTCCTGCATCCTTCATAGACACGATTCCTTTACCTTTTAACCGAATCTTTGTTCCGGACTGTGTTCCCGGATTAATCTTGCACACTACCCTTCCGGTAAGCGTCTGTACAACTGCTTCACCACCTAATACTGCTGTAGTAAACGGAATCATGACAGTTGAATATACATCCATATCTTTTCGCTCAAATCCCGGTCGTTTACCAACTCTCACTTTCAGCAACAGATCTCCTGCCTTGCCTCCTGAAAGTCCAGGCATTCCTTTGCCACGCAGACGGATACTTTTTCCGTCACTGATGCCGGCCGGGATATGCACTTTCAGTGATTTTCCTGCTGCATTACTGCCCTGTGCGTCTGACAGCCGGATGACTTTATCTCCTCCAAATGCAGCCTCGTCAAATGTCACATCTATCTCAGCGGTCACATCGGAACCATCCTGACGGAAATTTCCTCCTCCGCCGAATCCATGATTTCCAAATCCATTTCCGAATCCGCTGCTTTCATAACTTCTTCCGGACGTACGTGTCCTTCCTGATCCACTATTTCCAAATCCGCCAAATCCATGGAACCCGCTTCCGCTGCCTTCCGAGAATCCGCCGCCAAATATATTCTTCAGGATATCGTCCATATCGCCGCCTTCGAAATGATATTCATGGAAGCTTCCATTCGGTCCGGTATAACTGTAAGTACCGCCGCCAGGTCCGTTTCCATAGCCATATGCTCCACTGCCGCCTGCACTGCCATCAAAAGCTGCATGGCCAAACTGATCATATAATTTCTTTTTCTCCGGATTACTCAGCACATTATAGGCTTCTGTCGCTTCCTTGAACTTTTCTTCTGCCTGTGCATTTCCGGCATTGGTATCCGGGTGGTATTTCTTGGCCAGTTTACGATATGCTCTTTTTATTGTACTCTTGTCCGCACTCCTGCTGATTCCAAGAACATCATAATAATCTCTTTTTGCCGCCATAGTTCTCCCTCCCGTCATTTATTCTATATTATTTTCTATTATTTTCATCTATGTGAACAGGATTTCGTGGAATTGTGAGCTTCTTACGTTATCCTGATTATTTTCTCTTTATGATATTGTACCCCACAGGCTTAACACCTGTGGGGTACGTTTACTCTTTTGCCATACAGGCTATACCGTCACTTATCGTTTCCCGCATCTGCCTGTCATTAACCTTCAATTGAAATGTAATGTTTCTTCTCTTCTACCGGTTTTGCTTCCTCTTTCGGAACACTGAAGGAAAGGATTCCACTTTCATATTTCGGATGTACATCCTCTACGGTTACATGTTTTCCTACATAGAAGCTTCTGCTCATGCTGCCTGCATAACGCTCTTTTCTAATGTAGTTACCTTTCTTGTCTTCCTCATCTTTGTCCAGTCCTTTGGCTGCACTGACGGTAAGTACGCCGTCTTTCAGTTCCATCTGGATCTCATCTTTCTTAAATCCCGGCAAGTCAATGTCTATCTCATATGCATTCTCTGTCTCTTTTACATCTGTCTTCATTAAGTTCTTTGCGTGTTTTCCATACAGTTCTTTGTCAACATTCGGGAATGTTGGGAATGAAAAATCGTTCATAAAGTCATCAAATAAGTTTTCTCCAAAAATACTAGGCATCATCATAAGTCATATCTCCTTCCAAATGATAAAAATTTATAATTAGCACGATCGGAGAATTCCGAGGTGTTGTTTGCTGGAACTTCGGGATTCCGGATGTTTGAATCTTGTATGAATCGCCATGCGTTCGAAGGAAGCTGCCAGTGGCAGGTTCTGTAGATGCTGTCGGCTTCATATCTTTGATTCTTTATCTCTCTTCCTTTGTTCTATCTGTACTATAGCACGTATTATTAGCACTGTCAAGAGGTGAGTGCTAATTATTTTGTGAAGATTTTGTGAAGCCTTGATTTTACGGGCTTCACAGAGATTTTTCACTTGCTTTCGCACTCGATTTTCTTGATTTGACCACATTTTTACGACAAATTTTTGGAAAAATATATTCGTCTGATTTTCTTACCACATTTTACGACAACGACTTATGGTTTATACCACAGCAGGTACGGTTTCCGGCAGGTTCATTTTAGATATTTCATTCTCCACATGAGACTTTTCTGCAATATGATTGTAGACATTCATGGTGATCTGTGCATCTGAATGGTCTTCGCTACGGTCGGCGCTAAACGGATGTCCATTCTTTGTATTGAAGATGAATCCACTGCGTCCTCCAATCTCCACATTACTCTGCAAACCAAGCATCAGATTCAGTTCTCTCTGCTTACGGAACGCATCATATACCATCTGCGTCATAGGAATATCTCTGATATCTGCATCCGTTTTGGTTTCTGAATTATGGAAACAATATCCTTCACCACCTTCATAATACACAAGCTGTCCACCCACATGAATCTCCCGGTTCTTCATATCCACATAGACTTGTTGATGAATCAGCTGTTTTAAGGCCTTTGTCATAGCATTTGATTTTATATGTGTTTCGATATTTTTCACGAAAGTGGCAAAAAATATCTGACTGCGAATGCCCTGACTTAATTCAAAACGAAACTCCTGTACGCTTTTTGTACGGTACTCAGAAAAATGTTCGTTCTGACAGGGCAGAATCTTCATGGCACAGTAACTGATGTTAATCAGATTGACAAGCATTTCAATCCCTTTGCAGCTTCGCACCATATAGTTACAAAAAGACCAGAACGTTTTCTGTTCATAGTAGCTTGTTTCAATATTCCTAATGCCGATATCGGTATTATGTTCCACCGGAACGAGTACAAAAACAGCGGAATATATTTCATCCTGTCACTTCCTGTCTGGTTTAATGGTTCTTTTTCCTGCCAGGCACAGAAAATCTGCAAGTCTTCCGGGAAAATGGTGCTGAAAAACAGGCGTTTTGTACCGTGTTCTTTTTCAGTAGCGGTCACATAAGCCTGAATTTCCCGACATCCAAAAAGGTTGGTGATCACACGGTGTGCTCCGATATAGTAATCTCCGATCTTTTCATTGGAAAAAGCAAAATCTGTTTCAACAGAAAGTCTCTTCCCATGTTTGGCGGGACGTCCTCTGCGGCCGGTATGTGCAGGAGCATACATGACAGAATCAATCCTGGCATTGCCGATAAGATCCAGATTCAGGTATTCATCAACGATTGAAACCAGATTTCGCTTTGTGTACCAGCTGTCACAGAGGATAATAACCTGCTTTTTCTCCTGAAATTCAGGCATGACCTGACGGATCATGGATGCAGCAAGTTCCAACTTTGATTCTTTTTTCTGCCACATGCGATATCCAAGAGGAAGTGAAAGATAAGATACCCTGTCATTCTTCCATACAGGTATGCAAAGCATAATACTTACAAAGCAGTGTCCATTCAGATAATTGGAACCATTATGTGCGGCATGGTCAAAGAGTTTTGAAACATTCTCAAACCGAGTTCCGGCCTTTGCTACCATGGTATCATCCACACAAAGAAATATCGGCTGTGTTGCCAGTGAATCCGGTATCATTCTCAAAGCAACTTTAGCTGTGATATTCATAAAGTGGGAAGAATCAACTTTTGCATAGGAACATGCGTGGTAAAAGGTATTGAGGGATTTTGTGGTAATCCCAGACAAAAAGTGCTGATATAAAAATCGAATGGAATGTACAGATTCCAATGTTAGTATTGATAAAACGAGTAAAAACAAAGTATCTGCTGTTGGAGCAAACTCATTATACATCAGAAAGCCCTGTACGATATTTTTTTATGAAAAAGTTGTAAAGTGGTGGTCATATTTGTAAATAGCCATTGTCTCTACAGAATATATTGCTGCAAATATAAAGTCTCCATCCATAATTTATTGCTTTTTGCAATTGAAGCAGGGGACTTAACTGATTTAGTTAATATATCTACAATAACAGATAAATTTATATCATCCGGATGAAATATTATATTTCATTTTTCACGTTAATGATATAAAATTATCAATGTAAATATCAGAGCATATTTGAAAAATCATTCTCAATCCTTTTCAAATATGCTCCGGAAAGGAACTTTTATACCAATGAAAACCAGGATTCAGGATATGACCTCCGGTTCGCCGGGACGGTTGATCATTCTTTTTGCAATTCCCCTGATGTTGGGGAATATCTGTCAGCAGCTTTATACAATGGTGGATACCATGGTCGTTGGCCAGATTGCAGGTGTAGAGGCTCTTGCAGCACTGGGCGCTGTTGACTTTCTGATGTGGGTTGTCACAGGAATATCCACCGGACTCACCCAGGGATTTTCCATTCAGCTTTCCCAGTATTATGGGGCAAAGGATTTCGAAAATCTGCGTAAATCTCTGGCACACAGTTATCGGCTGACCGCATTCATCGCAGTGGGAGTATTCATTCTCAGCCAGTCCTTTGCTTCACTGATATTAACAGGGCTGCATACACCTTCCAATATTATCGGAATGTCTCTGTTATATCTGCGCATCATTTTCTGTGGAATCCCGGCCACAGCCGCCTATAATATGTTTGCCTCTGCTCTAAGGGCTATGGGAAACAGCAAAACACCACTGACTGCAATGATCATCGCATCTGTGCTGAATGTTTCACTGGACATCCTTTTTGTGGCAGGCTTCGGATGGGGTGTTGCAGGAGCAGCAATCGCAACTGTAATCGCACAGAGCTTCTCTGCTGTTTACTGTTTCCTGATTTTACGCAGAATTGATATCGTTCATCTGACCAGAGCAGATTTTATGCCTGCCTCCGGCATGAATGCCCGCCTGATGAAGCTTGGTATTCCTGTTGTATTCCAGAATATCATCATCGGTGTGGGCGGTCTGGTAGTCCAGTATGTGATCAATGGCTACGGTTTCCTTTTTGTGGCAGGATTTACAGCTACAAATAAGCTTTATGGTCTGCTGGAAATGGCAGCTATTTCCTATGGATATGCCATCGTTACTTATGTGGGACAGAATCTGGGAGCCGGAAAGATTGACAGGATCAAGAAAGGTGTCCGCAGCAGTATGCTGCTTTCCCTGCTTACCTCACTGATCATTTCTGCTGCCATGTTTTTATTTGGAAAAAATATTCTCTCACTTTTCATCTCAGGTGAACCGCAGCAGACACAGCAGGTACTGGCAATTGCTTTTAAATACCTTTCTATTATGGCTGCCATGCTCTGGGTTTTGTACTTCCTGTACGTGTACAGATCTGCACTTCAGGGGCTGGGAGATACCTTAATGCCTATGGTAAGTGGTATGGCTGAATTTGTCATGCGTATCAGTGCTGCACTGATCCTTCCCCATTTCATCGGACAGGACGGTATTTTCTTTGCAGAGATCGCAGCATGGAGCGGAGCCACTATGATCTTATGCATCAGCTATTATGTGCGGATGCATAAATATAATTATAGCAATCCTCTTAATTAATGCATTTGAGACAGTTCAGCAGAGTGCAAAAGACAACATGATTTCACCCCAAAAGAAACGGCTACAAACCCAGTAAATATGTGATAACATATCAATGGGCATTGTAGCCGTTTTATCATCTTGCAACTTTTATTTCTTCCGGATACAAAGATTTATGGATACATTCTCCATTGCACCATACCTGGAATCCTTTTTCCCGGTGATATTTTTCTCCGGTTTTATCATAGATAATGCTCTTATATGCTCTGTTAAAGTTGTCTTTATACAGTATCGCTTCCAAAAGTCTCGGCTGTGCACTGTCTCTTTCTTTCCATATCCGATTGAATGACCTATAGCAATTCCCTGAGAATAATCTCTTCTGCAATCGCTCTGTGCTGGTTGGCTGCTCTTACCCATGCCATTTGATCTGCTTCTTTATCCGACAATGGCTCTTTTTCTTCTAACTGCTTCAGAATTACCTCTTCCCGTGCTCTGGCTACCTTGTCCACTTCCAGAAGATGTCCTCCAATAGTGTCCTGCAGAAGCATGACCTGATACAGAGAATTTTTATGGTTCTTCAGATAATCTCTGCGAAGAAAACCGTACTTGCCAAGCTGCTCCATCTGTTCACCGGATTTAAAAGTAAGGTTTGGAATAAGGTATCCATTTACATTCGTATACGTTATTAAATAGGACATTCGCAATCCGCTTTCGCTACTTGCTTATGAACGCAGTTGCTTCGCAGCCTGCGTTCATTTTATTAGCACTCTCCATTTCTCATCATTTTTTGACCACAAATTTACGACATTTACGACAAATCTGACACTGCTTTACAATACCAGACAAAATGACTGATGCCCCGGAAAGCCTGTAAAACAGGCACTTCCGGGATACACAAGACAGGACAAAAATCGACTTCCATTATCAAGAGGTGAGTGCTAATTTTTTCAAAAAAATTTGTGTACCCGTAAAATGAAAAATCTACTTCCATATTTCATCCACAACATATTCCCGGCTCCGGGTATGCAGCACTTTTTCTCCTGCCATTCCAGTAAAAATATGATCTAGCGCGGCAGTACCCATCATTGATAGTTTCTTATGATCGCAAAGTTACGAAAAAGGCAAGTATCTTTTTTTGTGATACTTGCCTTTCTGAAATATTAATTTTATCAACCAGATATTCTCCATCTGCTTTACTGTCTATTCATAATTTTCTCTATTTCTTCTCATCCAACAACATCACACCCTGCGCCGGATTCTTATCAATCGCACCAACAATCGGATGTGGTACATAACACTCTTCCAGATATGCAATGCCTTCTGCTGTCAGTCGAACGTTCAATGCACCTGCCGCATCATCCAGATACTGCATCTTCGTTGCACCGATGATCGGCGAAGTAACACCTTTTGCCCACTGCCATGCGATTGCGATCTGCGACATCTTACACTGATACTTTTCTGCAAGTTCGTGTACGTGGGTGACAATCTTCATATCTGCGTCTTCCGTACGGTCATATTTGCCAACCGCAACTCTGTCCGTTCTTCCTCTTAAAGATTCAGATTTCCCGGAAGATAGCTCCTTGGGAAAGTCTTCCTTCATTAAAATATACTTTCGATGCAATCACTACTTTGTCTCTTGTTGTATGATTCTTTAATGCTTTTCCAAGGTATTCTTCACTTGTTCCTGCCGAATATCCATTTGCTGTATCAAAAAAATTGATTCCAAGATCCAGTGCATGTGCCACCATCTCATCCGTCTGCTTCTCATCCAGTGTCCAGTCATGCATCGTTCCGGCTTTTCCAAAGCTCATGCAGCCTACACATAATTTTGATACTTCGATATCTGTATTTCCAAGTTTCGTATATTCCATATGCCTCTTTCCTCCATGTTTATGTTTTCTGACATTCAGACTGTTCATCTTCGAACTTATCACTATTCAAACCGGATATGATACAGGCGGTAACCTGTCTTCAAATCTATCCCTACTTTCATTCTGACACGTTGTCACTACCTGTAGTGTAATTCTTTTCTGACATCATGTCAATACCACTTTCAAAGATACAGCGAATCCGGCACCTACATGACCTTCCACTGGCAGTTCCTTGCAAATGCATAGAAAAAAACGGATCATCTACCGACAATCCACTTTCTCTCTTTCTTTACATTTCTTTACATACATCAATCCATCCACATGCCCCGGCAACGTCTTCCAGTTCTGCAATCGTAAGTCTGACTGCACTGTGGTCATTACCAGCTGCAGGATATACCATCTCAAAACATTTCAGAGACTCATCTAGATAAACTTTAATTCCATCTTTAATTCCAAATGGACACACACCGCCCGGGGCATGTCCGATATATTCTTCTACTTCATCGAACGGAATCATCTTCGCCTTCACATGAAACTGATCCTTATATTTACGGTTATCAACCTTCGCCGTTCCCTCTGTCAGGATCAGGATTGGTTCTCCATCAACCAGAAATGACATCGTCTTTGCGATCATTCCCTGCTCTACACCGAGGGCTTCTGCTGCAAGCTGTACCGTCGCACTTGATTCTTCCAGTTCAATCACGTGATCTGCATAACCTTTTTCTTCCAGATATTTCTTTGCTTTTTCTAATGACATGATCCATATCTTCCTTCCTGCATCTATACTTTCTTTTTATTATACTACTTCTATACTGCTTCTTCATTCCTTTTTATATCGGTTAATTCACTCCACAACTCATGTTTCAGCAGGATAGCAGCCATCAATGCTGTCAGGAAATCAGAAACAGCCTGTGCGGCCAACACACCATGATATCCGATCATATGCGAAGCAATAACGATCACAATTCCATAGATCACACCCTGACGGCTGACTGATAACAAGAATGCTCCCATTGCTTTTCCCGCCGACTGGAATACACAGGTCGTAACCAGAACGACTGCCATAAACATCATTCCTGCTTGCTGTAGACGTAACATCAGCACACCCGAATCTACAATCTCCGGTGTCTTCATGAATACACGGATCAAGGGTCTTGCACCGGCGGATAAGATTACTGCCAGTATAACTGCCAGACCACATTCGAATTTATAACAGAATGCGAGAATCTCTTTCAGACGTTTCTTATTCCTTGCCCCATAATTATAACCAACCAACGGTTGACATCCGAACGCAAATCCAACCAGAATCAACGCCGCGATCATATTTACTTTCATCACGATTCCCATCGCCGCAACTTTATTGTTTCCATATACAAGCAGACTCCTGTTTGTAACAGTAACTGCAAAGCTCTGCATAAAGTTCGTGATCGATGCAGGAATTCCGATTGCCAGAATCTGTCTGAATTCTTGCATGTTAATATGCATATGTCCCGGATCAATCGACAGCTTTTTACTCTTTTTCAAATATATCCACACATAATAAGCGTCCGTCGCAATATACCCGATGATTGTTGCAATCGCGGCTCCGCCGGCTCCCATACCCAGTACCGAAATAAAAATAGGATCTAATATAATATTCACTACTGCACCAAGGACGGAACCTTCCATGGATGCTTTCGAAAATCCTTCTGACCTGAGCTGGTTGTTCGGTGTAAATGATACAATAATAAATACAGAACCCAGCACCAGATATGTATAGTACTGTGATGCATATTTGTAAGTATTTGCATCCGCTCCTAATAAATGCAGCATCGGTGCACGGAAGATCAGAAGTAATACCGTTACGATCACTCCGCAGATAATTGCTCCATAAAAACAAAAGGAACTGATGCGTTTTGCATCCTCATCTTTCCTCTGTCCGAATAATCTTGCGATCATGGAACTTCCACCCAGTCCGAAGATATCTCCAAGTGCGATCATAGCCGTGAACATCGGTGCTCCAAGTGACACACCTGCTACCAGATTCGTATTTCCCGTTCTTGCAATGAAGAATGTATCTACCATATTATAGACCAGTGAAATGACCATACTGAATACCAGCGGTAATGCCATATTAAAATATGCCTTATGTACCGGCGCTTTTTCAAAAAGTTCGTTTTCCATATATCTGTAAACCTCCACTATGATTTTATCTGAAATATTCCATTTCTTAATTATTGTTTTTTGAACTGTACCGGTTATTTTACAACAAACTTTCTGTTTTGTCACAGGAATATTTCCATATTTTATTGTATATTTTTTCATATATATCTGTATATTTCCAGCTGACCGCAGAACCCGATATCCACATTTTCATTTCTTATCCAGCTTATTATCTGCAGAATTTCTTACCGGCATCTTCTTTTGCAGCTTCTTTCAAGCGATCAACGGCAAAAAAAGCCTTGGATCCGGCACAATAATCCACCGGATTCAAAGCTTCTTATAATCTCTTATTTTTTCTGATTAATTTTCTTCTGCGATACGATCAGTCCCAGCAGAATTAACAGAGCTCCCGTCACAGATACGAACGTCATCTTCTCATGCAGTATCACCACAGATAGCACAACCGTCACAACCGGTGACACATAAATATATACACTCGTCTTGATCGCACCGATCCATTTGGTAGAAAGATTCCATAAGAAGAAACCCAAAGCACTTGCTCCGACTCCAAGGAACAGAAAATTAAGTATAATCTCCGGCTTTTTAAATACTGTCACATCCATTCACCGATTTTCTTGATGATTGCGGAATAGAAGCCCCAGGAAATCATAGCCGTAAATGCCAACATATCTCCCTTCATAAAAAGGGTAGCAAAAAAGCGGGTGATGGGAATCGAACCCACGTATCCAGCTTGGAAGGCTGGTGTTCTACCATTGAACTACACCCGCATCAACAATGCTCATTTATAATAGCATGATGTTTTCTAAAATGCAAGCACTTTTTTTAATTTTTTTGACACTTAACTCAATTTCACATCTACAGGACATGCCACTGGCAATTCTCCTATTTGCAATATTTTTTCAAAGTGCTACAATATGTAACCGAAAAAATATTACATCAAAGAAGGTATATGATATGTTCCAATATTATCTGATTCATTATTTTAACTTTAAGAATGCCGGAGGCTTCATGCTTGTCTCCCTGCTCTGCCTGATCGCAGTGCTTGCGATCGTTATTCTGGCAGCAAAGCTTAAGAAACACTATAAACTTAATACACAGGATCTGACGCCAAAACAGATCCGGAAACTGAACCATATCCACAAAGTAAAAGAAATCTCGCTTATTGAAAGCTTTTATGAGATGGTATTTTCCAGTACTTCGGTACTGTTGTTCCTGTCTCTTTATTATATTATCGATGAGCGGATCCCACAGGCTGCCTTTTACTGGCAGAAATACCAGAACATTATCTTACTTTTATTTCTGGTATTTTCTGTATTTATGACAAACTGGTTCGATATCCTGTTCGTTCCGTTAACTGCAATTCCGACCAGACAAAAGGCGTCCGTGCGGCTGATCTCTGCCTTTTATATTATTCTGATCTTATTATATATCAAGTTCATCTACCATGATTCGAACTATGATTCACTGATCATGTATTTTATCACACTGGCAGTCGGCCGTTTCCTGTACTTTGATTCTACACTGGAAGATATCAAAGAAACACTGCAGGGTGTCGCAAGAAATCTGCCGCTTCTGGTACTGATGGGAAGTTATTCCGCCATCGTATGCTGGTATGGATTCCACTGTGGATTCCTGTTGACTTCCAACGGTGTGATCCTTAGTACGCTACTGGCGCATCTTTTTATGGATGTATCGATTTTTGTGCTGGATAAAACGCGGTTGGTGAAATTATTTATTTAACCTACTTTTTCATTTTTTTCAATATAAGTAAGTTACAAATTATAACGCACACTATTTCCATAATTACAATACTTCCTGCAATCGCTCCTACCGGATAATGAAAGGTAAAATAAGAAAGCTGTTTTCTCATATAAACGTTGATTCCTTTTAGTATGATTGATCCAACTGACGCTACAAGGCCTGCGATAAGCAGTACATAATAGCTGCCTTCCAGCAATAACAGCTTTCTTTCCTGCCGGCGTGTCATTCCAATCTTTCTCATAATCTCCAGTTCTTTTTTCCTGCCCACAATTCCTGTAAACATAATATTAAAATAATTAACCAGTCCGACACACAATAATATTACACTGATACTTCCGAACATAATTCTGTTTCCATGGATGTAGTCTGCATTTTTCTGCATAAGATCTGATCTTGCAATGTAGAAAATGCCTGCTTCTCCTTCGCCGTCCGGGCTTGTCTGTGTATTGTTTTTCCGCCGCTGGTTTTCTGCCGAAAGAATCTTCTGGATTTCATGCATAATCTTTTTTTCTTTCTTTTTCTCTACGTTTAATTCCATGCAAAATGTCTTTCTCTTCGTAGATAAACGGTTAAATCCTTTTTCACTGACCAGATAATAGATATCTCCTTCTGCACCATGCCAGGTCTGGTGGATCTCCGGGAAGCCATCTGCCTGATTATCCAGATAGCCGCTTAACATATATTCTGTAGACGGCGTTTCTGCCTTTATTTTCTCATCTTCCTTATCCCTTTCTTTGTCCGTCATGGAATTCCACCGGATGCATGCTTCTTTGTTCTTTAACGGAGATAAACATACCGTTTCTCCCACTGCTTTTTCTGCCTGTTTTTCCTGCTTTTGTGACAGCTTATGATCATGGATGATCATTACTCCTGTTCCGTTTTTCAGACTGTCCATATCGACTTTCAGCTTGTTTTCCTCTACATATGTTTCTAATGCTTTTATCTCATTTTCGCTGACAATCTGAACGGTATCAGCATCCAGGCCTTTGATCATCTTTGCCCCGGAAGCATAATCAATACTGATTTCTTCCGCATATTCTACATTGTTTCCCAGATAAGTATCCTCTTCCAGCGGGCGTATTCCATCTCTGGATATGACGGAAAGCACGTATGCTCCTTCGGTTATGTAGGATTCCTTCTTCTTCACACCGTCAAGATTCCATAATTGTTTCCGCACTTTTTTTGATATCGGTGAAAACTCATCGTAGTCATTGTCATATAATAATTCGAAAATATCTCCTTCTGATCTCAGTGGATCTTGATCCGGCGACTGTGTCTGATATTCTGTCCCGCTTCCATCTTTTTGTGCAGACTCACTGAATTCCCCTGCGATCAGGAAATCCGGTCTCTGATTAATGATATTCGCATAATCACTTCCATCTGTGATCACCATGACAATCAGGAACATTTCTATTCCGAGGAACAATGAACTAACTGTAATGACAAATCCCTGCCTGTATCTTGTGACGTTCTTCCATGCCATAAAGCACAGTTCCTGTGTTTCGCTTCTTTTTTTCTTGTTTAAGACTGCTCCTTTATCTGCATGACCTGCTTTTCCATGCTGTTGTTTCTTGCTTCCCTTCTGCTCCGTGTAATGCATTCCCTCTATACAGGTTCTGTTTACAGTCTGCCAGATCACCTGTTCCGATGCACCCAAGATTACCAACAACGTGAAGACTACCGCTAACAACAAGATTTCCACCCGAAAGATCTGCAGTTCTTCTGCGCCTCCATATCCATTCAGATACTGTCTGCCCAATAGTTGCGGTATCAGATATCGCAATAACACAACCGACAAACCTATACCTGCAATACCTCCCGGCACTATCGTCCGCATGATCTGCCGGATATAGATCTTACGGAGCTGCTTTTTCGTTGTACCGATCGTATGGAGCAGCGCCATCTGACGGATATCGCCTGCCATGGAGATCTGCATCACATTGTAGACAAGCAAAAACATTCCGCAGATAATCACAACTGCCTCCACTGCTGCCATCCCGTAACTTCCTGTCACCTCTTTTACAGCCCGGTTCTTCGCTGTATCTGTCGCAATGATCTGTTGGGAATTGTCTTTCATCGGTACATCTTCATATAATTTTTCTTCTGTATCTTTCCAGTCCATGTCATTCGACGGACAGATCAGAATATCCGAACCATCTTTAATATCATAACCCCAGTCCTTCAGTTTCTTTTCTGACACATATCCGATTGCTTTGCTTCTTCCATTATCTTCTGTATAAGCACTGTACCAGCCTGATAATTTGAACTCTTCTTTTTCTGTCTGAAAAAAGCTGATCGATATATCAAGTGCTATCTTCATCCCTCTTTTCGGATTATCAATTCCAAGCTTTTTTAATGTCTTTACCGGAAGCATGATTTCCTGCTGCTTTTTGGGATAGGTTCCATGGACACCGGTATAGGCGGGCTTCATCATCTTTTCCCATGCAGTCTGATCCAGCACTTGTATGGAACAGATAGATTCTTTCTTTCCGGATTCTGTGGCTTCACCCATTTTCATTCTTCTTCCGGTTTCTCTTACATATCCTAAGGAACGTGCTTTTTCATATTGCTGCTTTGTTCCCTCTTCTATGTAAGTGGATGCCGTTGTTCCATCCATCCGAATATTTTTCGTATATTCTGCATTTATTTTTCCGTAAGCCGTTCCAAAGACAAATGTCAGTGTAAGAATACATAAAACGACTGCTCCCATAAGAATCCGGTTTCTGCTTTTATTACATTTTCTGATAGCTTCCGAAAGCAGCCGGATCACGTTCGTATTATTGTTCGGTGTAAATCCATTCATTTCATTACACCTCCGCATTGTATAATTTCCCGTCTTCTACGCGCAGGATACGGTCTGCCATCTGTGCGATCGCTTCCTGATGGGTCACAACAATCACCGTCTGGTGGAATCTTGCTGCACAAGTCTTCAACAATGAAATTACTTCCATACTTGTGACAGAGTCCAGATTTCCTGTTGGCTCGTCACACAAAAGTACTGCCGGCTTTACCATTAACGCCCTTGCAATTGCCACTCGTTGTTGTTGTCCGCCGGACAGTTCTTCCGGGAGATTCTCTAACTTTTCTCCAATCTTTAACGTTCTAACAATATCTTCCAGCAATTTTTCATCAATCTCTGCACCGTCCAGTCTGAGCGGAAGTACGATATTCTCATATACATTGATAACAGGGATCAGATTATACTGTTGAAATACGAATCCGATATTCCTTCTCCTGAATATCGTGCGTTCATCTTCCGTCATATCTTTCAGACTGTTGCCGCGTATCCAGACGCCACCTGCAGTGGGTTCATCCAGGCCGCCCAGGATCTGAAGTAATGTCGTCTTCCCGCTTCCTGATGTACCGATGATTGCCAGGAATTCCCCTTCTTCTACGGACAGACTCACTCCGTCCAGCGCATGGACTTCGTAATTATCTGTCACATAATATTTCTTTAATCCTGCTGCTTTTATCATTTCCATAAGATTTTTTCTCCTTGCTTATAATTGTGTCCGTTTCGTATCGGAACTTTCACTTGTCTCATACAGCATACAGGACAAATCTAACAAACTTCTAACAGACTGGAAGATTTATCTCGATCATCAGACCTTTTTCCGAATATCTGTTTTTTGCAATCATAAATCCGCCATGAAGGCCGATAATTTTTCTCGCCAGATAAAGTCCGATTCCATAACCTTTCTGTGTGGTCACGTTCTTTCCTCTGTAGAATCTCTGGAAAATCTTATGCTCTTCTCCCTTTTCAATTCCAAGCCCATTATCTTTTACAGTAATCTTTGCATGCATTTCATTCTTCTGGATTCTCATTTCTATGATTCCGCCAGGCCGGCTGTATTTCACGGCATTATCCAGAACATTATCGATTGCTTCCCCAATCCAGTTGGCATCATGCGGACAGTTGACTTCTTGCGGCAGCTCTATCCTAAATGCAATCTGTTTTTCTTCTGCCCGCTTTTGAATTCTTCCAAGACAGTTTCTCACGGTCTTTAACAGATCTGTCTCTTCTTTTCGTACCTGAATCATGTTCTGCTCAAGTCTGGACATCTTCACGAATCCTTCTGTCAGGAATTCCAGTTGTTGTTCTCCGGATCTCATTGCATTTAGATAGTTATCCACATTTTCATCCGTCTTTGTCCTGGTTTTACTCCATTCTTCCTCTAATAATTCCTGATATGTCCTGATATTGGCAAGGGGTGTCCGCATCTGGTGTGCAATCTCTGAAATCAGCTTCTGGATCTCATCTTTACTCTTCTCCGCAGCTTCTGTCCGTCCATTTAACATTTCCTGGATCCTTACCAGTCTGGATTCCAGTCTTGCATATAATGTCTCTTCTCCTGCTTTTGTTTCCCGGATCTTTTCCTCTCGCAATATCTTTTCCATACATTCTGCCAATAACTTAAGTTCTTTCTGTCTGCATTTTCCCTGATAAACATATATGGCAGTTCCACCCAGAATTACTCCTGCCGTTACTGCCACTACGATTATTATGATATTCATTCTTTTCTCTTCCTTTTTGTATCTGCCATTACTTTTTCAGACGCACTCCAGCTTGTATCCCAATCCAAATACATTTTTCAGATATATCGGTGATCCTGCATCTGTTTCTATCTTTTTCCGCAGCCGGTTGATCGTAACACTGACGGTATTATCCACTACAAACTGGCCATCCAGTCCCCATACATATTCCAGGATATTTTCTTTCGTCAGTACATTTCCCTGATTGTACATCAGATATTCCAGTAACTGATATTCTCTGGCTGTAAGGATAATTTCCTTTTCGTTCTTGTATACTTGCTTCTTATCAGGAAATAATATTATTTCTCCGCATGCCAGTTGTTTTTCTCTGTTGTTCCGTCCGATCACTGCCTCTATACGCTTTAGAAGCACTTTCATGGAAAATGGTTTTACCACATAATCGTCTGCTCCTGTGTCAAATGCTGTCAACATATCCGTTTCTTCGTCTCTTGCCGTCAGAAAAATGGCCGGTATCTCTATGTTTTCCCGAATCTTTTTGTAACATGCAAGTCCATTGCCGTCCGGAAGTCCGATGTCAATGAGAAGAAGGCTCTCACTGCCTGTAATTGTAGTAAGAGCCTCTTGTTTTGTGTATGCGGATACGGTCTGATAGCCTGCGTTTTGCAGTGCTGTTTTGAGTGCCTGATGTAATAATGTGTCGTCTTCTATAATTCCGATCGTCATATATTTTCTCTCCAATCACTACGTTCTTTCCATATATTTTTCCGTGTGTTTATTCATCCATACAAACACCCCGACACAGATGACAATAGACACTATCGATCCTGCCGGTGACGCACACCCCATCGGAAATAATGTATCCGGAAAATGCGTTGCCGCATAATAAGACAGTGGAATTCTGGCACATACGATAGATATGGAATTGTGGATAAATGATACGATAGACAAGCCATATGCATAAAAATATCCACTTAAACAGAAATGCACTCCTGCAAATACGCAGTCCCATGCATAACTTCTTAAATACTGTCCTCCAAGTATCTGTACTGCACCGTCATTCGTAAATAATCCGACAAATGGAACAGATAGAAACTGCACGATCGTTGCCGCAGCTAATCCGTATCCTACTGTCATGTACAATACATACCGCAATGTCAGACGTGCACGGTCATGCTTACCGGCACCGATATTCTGCGAAGCAAGTGCCGATATCGTTGACAGCATCGAAGATGGTACCAGGAACAGTATTCCGATGATCTTTTCCACAATTCCTACAGCCGCCGCATCATTTAATCCACGCTGATTGGCAAATATCGTGATTGCGATAAAGGATATCTGTATAAATCCATCCTGTAATGCAACCGGCACACCAACTTTTAATATGTTTTTCATCGTGTGCCTCTTCGGCCGCAGATCAGACCTTCTTAATTTGATCCCTGTGCCTTTTTTAATGATCACTGTCAATGACACGATAACACTGACTGCCTGTGCGATGGTCGTTCCAAGTGCGGCTCCGGCCGCATCCAGTCCCATCACTCCGATAAACAGATAGTCCAGTCCGATATTCGCCGCACATGCTACCGCAATAAAGTACATCGGACTTTTCGAATCCCCGATCCCTCTGAAAATTGCACTGATAATATTATAGGCCGTAATAAAAGGAATTCCTATAAAGCAGATGGTCAGATAACGGATCGTCCCCTCTACGGCTTCAACCGGAGTAGACATTACACTGACGATCGGTCTGACTGCTGCCAGTAATATGATCATAAGTATGATCGCAATTCCCATGAACATCGTCGCAGTATTCCCTATCGTCTCCGATGCTTTCTTGTAGTCTTTCGCACCAATACATCGTCCGATCATAACCGTCGCTCCCATTGCAAGCCCCACGATCATAACTGTCAGCATATGCATGATCTGACTTCCGATCGATACCGCCGTCGTACTGCTGACACCGCCAAACTGTCCGACTATAAATAAATCTGCCATACCATATAATGTCTGCAAAAAGTACGATAACAGATATGGCAGTGAAAAATAAATGACTGTTTTAAATACACTTCCTGTTGTTAAATCTCTTTCCATATTGTAATGTCCTTATCTTTAGAAATACTCATTTCTTAATTCTATTCCCAATTACAAAGTTAGTCAACGATTCAAATTCACTGAATTTTTCTTTTATCTTTCTTTACACGATATGTTAAAATACATTTATACAAATGTTTTATCTAAGGAGGTTTCCATGAAAACAATCACACTTCACAATACAAATTTATCTGTTCCGGAAATTGGTATGGGATGTATGCGTATTAACAGTCTGGAAACGGCAGATGCCGTAAAAGAATGGATAGACACTGCACTTGCACATGACATCAATTTCTTCGATCATGCAGATATCTATGCAAAAGGACAATGCGAAGAGCTTTTTGGCAAGGCTCTGACTCCTTCCCTGCGTGACCAGATCATTCTGCAGTCCAAATGTGCGATCCGCCCCGGTATTGCTTTTGATTTTTCCAAAGAACATATCCTGCAGTCCGTAGATGATATCTTGAACCGCCTGCGCACAGATTATCTCGACATCTTATTACTGCACCGTCCGGATACCTTAATGGAACCGGAAGAGGTAGCCGATGCATTCCATACTTTAAAAGCCGCCGGCAAAGTACGTCACTTCGGTGTCAGCAATCAGACCCCAATGCAGATAGAATTATTGAATAAATATCTGGATGAACCACTTCTCATCAACCAGATGCAGTTCAGTATCGCACACTGTCCAATGATCAATTCCGGAATCAATGCAAATATGTACAATGACTCTGCAATCAACCGTGACGGCGGCATTCTCGAATACTGCCGCTTAAAAGATATCACCATTCAGGCATGGTCCCCATTCCAGTACGGTATGTTCGAAGGCGTCTTTCTTGGAAATGAAAAATTCCCGGAACTCAATAAGGTCATCAATGAACTGGCTGAAAAATATAACGTAACCGACAGTGCCATCGCTGTTGCCTGGATCTTACGCCACCCTGCCGGAATCCAGACGATCATCGGCACAACTAATAAGGAGCGGATTGCTCAGATCAGTAAGGCATCTAATGTGCACCTGACCCGTGAAGAATGGTACCGGTTGTATATGGCTGCCGGAAATCGGCTGCCGTAAACTTACTATATTCAAAGCTGTACACGATTACAAAGAGAGCTGATCAGCTACGATCAGCTCCCTTCTGCTAATAATTAATAATTTCTTTCACTTCATCCTCTTTCATTTTCAACAGTTTTGAAATCTCAGCAACTGTAAATTTTTCTTCATATAGTTTTTTTGTAAGATTTTTTCTTTCTTCCAATTTACCTTCTAATTTTCCTTCTAATTTACCCTCTTCTCTTCCCTCATCATATGCTTCGCCTCTCTGTACTTCAATATCTGTCTCATAATCATACTCAGCCGTCAACATATTTACAACCTCGCTTCCTTTTCTTTTCAGATAGTCTGCAAGAATTCCTTTTTCTATACATTCTTCAATTGCATGTTTATATGGCTCTACATCTTTTTTCTTCTGATATTTACGGATTATTTCTATAAATTCACTATATTCCCGTATTATCGAACAACGCTCCAACAATTCATGTCCTGCTTCTGGATTGATATTAATCACCCGGACTTTCAATTCCAGCATAGGATCATTACTCTTCGTTTCAAATGCATCTGATAACTTTAATATCTTCTCTTTTTCCATAAAATCCTTGCCATTATACAATGTATAAAATTCAGGTGTAGGAAAATTAACCTGTCCTTTCTTATACCTGTCTTTTATCGGAATTAACTGTTCCAATACTCTTCCGATATACATAAGTTCTCTGAGAGGCATGTTGTTATTCAATGTCGACTGATGTTCTCCAAGAACTAAAACCTGATCTCCTGTTTTAAATGAAAAATCATTTTTAAAATTCATATATACAACATTTTCTACTCGCAGTTTCTTAATCTCTATATTGTTCGGTAACTGCTCCTCATGCAAGGCATTATAAAAAGAACGTTCATTTTCTTCTGCAGATTCATCTTCATACATCAAATCTACCAGTACACTACTTTTTACTTCTCTGTTTTCTTTTCCCATCCGGACTCCTTTCCGCACTTTGCACGAAAAAATCCCGGATATTTACTTTTAGTATAAGCAAAATATATTTTTTCTGCAACATCAATCGTGCAAATACGCTTTTCATTTTTCCTTTGTTTCAAAATTTTCTGTGAATTATCTTCTGATTTCCCTCACGAATAGCTAACGCTATTTTGAAATATACAAGACCCGATTCTTATATATTTTGAATTTATCCGACAGACAGAATAGCTGTCGATGAATGTATATTAACATAACATTTCTTAAATGGCAATGCTTAACCGTAGTGGCCTCCACCGGGTTACACTTCCAGGCATTTTATTTATTAATATTCGCTGCCAGTCACGACTTGAAGGAAACAATAGATAAGGATTATTGTGAATGTGGAATGCCGTTAGAAACAATTAGAGAGTCAGAAGCACCGTTAAAGGAACGAAGCGAACGTGTTTGAGGCGAACGCCGAGTTTGAGCGTAGTTCCTTTGCTTTTAGGTGATTCTGACTCTCTTAGTGTTTCTTATGGTATGGAACCTGAACAAGAAGCCTTATCTATTGTTTCCTTCAAGGACTGAGAGGCCGCTTCTCAGTTAATAAATTAAATCCCAAGCAATCCTATCGTCCGCAATATCAATATCGTCACAAACAACGTAAAGATCGAAAGCACCGATGAGAACACCACCAGCTGTCCGGCAAGCTGTCCATCCGCTCCTGCCTGTTGTGCCATGATATAACCGGATACCGCAACCGGAGTCTGGTATGCCAGCAGGCCTGACAACAGATCCGCATCCCTGTATCCCATCATAACGATCATCGGGATCATAATAAGTGGTAAGATCACAAGCTTGATCGTCAGTACTACCGATGCAACTTTTAAGTTTCCTCTCACTTTTGAGAAGTCCAGATCTCCTCCCAGGATCATGAATGCAATCGGCGTTGACAGCTTTGCCAGATCCTGAACCGTTGTATCCACTGCCGTCGGAAGTCTGATTCCCAACAGCGAAAATATAATTCCCAACACCGAAGATATGATCAGCGGATTCTTCACAATATCAAGAATAATCTTCTTCCAGTCTGTCTCCCTCTTTTCTCCGAAAATCGAGAGTGCAACTACTGCCAGAAAATTATACATCGGTACAAGGATCGCACTTAAAATCGCCGCCGTTGTTGTGCTTTTTACTCCATACATATTCTGCACAACCGCAACTCCGAAGATTACGTAATTGCTGCGAAAGATTCCCTGAATCACGACTCCCTGCTGATTCTCCTGCTTCACAACCTTTGGAACGATCAGACAGAGCAGTACGAACAGGATCAGAAGTCCGCCTGCCGCCCAGATACACAACTTAATCCTGCTGTGGATCTCCGCCCCGATGTCACTCTGATAGACATTATAGAATAACATACACGGCAAAAATATCTTAAAAACAATCGCATTGGCCTGTTTTGTAAGTTTACGGTCTGCCAGAGAGGTATAATTGACCAGCAGATATCCTAACACCATAAGAAAAAATACAGGTGCGATTACATTAAATGATACAATAATATTTTCCAATTTCCCTTACTTCTTTCATTCCCGGCTCTTTACACATGAAATACATACTCATCCAGACGCTCAAATGCTTCCTTCACTCTGCTGAGCGGCAACGCCAGATTCATACGGATTCCGTATTCCTGATGGAACGGCCTTCCGTCCTGCCATGCAACACCGACATCCCAGCCGGCTTTCAACAATTCATCCAGTGACTTGTAATTCTCTTCACACCAGTCCTCGCAGTCCAGGAACAACATATAAGTTCCCTGCGGCTTACTTACTTCAATTCCTCTGTAGTAGTCACGGATATGATTCACTGCATAATCAACATTTTCAGATAATACCTGGCAAAGCTCATTGACCCAGGTATATCCTTCTGCCTCGTAAGCCCCGATCAGCGCATGCATAGATAATACATTCATTGTATTATAATGTGATTTTCTTGATTTTGCCTCCACCCGGTCACGCAGCATTTTGTTGAAGATTATATGATAACTTCCTACCAGACCTGCCAGATTAAATGTCTTACTCGGTGCATACAATGCAATCGTACGGTTTCTTGCATCCGGACTGATCGACTGTGTCGGAATGTGCTGGCTGCCTTTTAAGATCAGATCTGACCAGATCTCATCTGCGATCACTACACATTCATTGTTCTTATATACTTCCATCGCCTCTTCAATCTCTCGGCGCTCCCATACACGTCCGGTCGGATTATGCGGACTACAGAAGATTGCTACATGAATGTTATTTGCCTTTAACTTGGCATCCATGTCTTCATAATCCATCCGCCAGATTCCTTTTTCGTCTTTTTTGAGCGGACTGTGTACAATCTTGTATCCATTTTCTGTAATGCATTTGGTGAATCCGATGTAAGTCGGGCTGTGAAGAAGTACGGCATCTCCCGGTGCGGCAAAAGCTGTCAGAGCAGAGATTACTCCGCCTAATACTCCGTTCTCATATCCGATATATTCCGGCATCAGTCCTTCTACATTATTGCGGATCTTATGCCAGCGTATGATCGAATCATAATACTCTTCCACCGGATTGAAATATCCATATGCCGGATGTGCTGCCCTGTCCATGATCGCTTTTGGAATCGTTGGGACAGTTTCAAAGTTCATGTCTGCCACCCACATCGGGATCACATCAAATCCGTCTTTTGGCGGTTCCGGTGCAAATCCCGGATTCTTTCCAAGTCCGTCTACTGCAATCGCATCTTTTCCATGCCTGTCTATAATCTTTGTAAAATCATATCTCATATCTTTCTCTCCTGTTTCCCGAAAACGATCTTCCACCGGCGCCTGCCGTCTGATCGCTATTTTTTTGAAAATACCCACATCGCTTTTATCTGGTCTTTGATATTGGCAAATACCCATGTTGCTTTCGAATTCTTTATGCTGAACGGATCATTCACTTTCACATTGCCATTCTCATAACCTGTCAGTACGATAAAATGTCCAATCTTGGTAAAATCTCCCGGACCGACACTGCATATGATCGGATGTCCCTGCGAAAGTTCTAAAGCTACCTGCTCTTCTGACAAAAGACCTGCAGTACTGTTAAGCTTCCAGTTTGCTCCGGCTTCATCCATGAATCTCCAGTACGTGTTATTCTCTTCGTCCACATAACCATGTTCCGTTCCGTAAGCAGCTACCTTTGCCGGAGTGATCGACGCATCCTGATTCAGTCCGGCTGCTACCATCGCCATACAGGTCGGTCCGCATCCACTTGCCGCTACTATACTGGTTCCGTATGGAGCATACCCCCATCGTTCATCCCACTGCAAAAGTTCCGGTATCCCTCCCTGCGAAAGATCTTTTCCTATCGTATCTGCATACGGCTTATCTTTTTTCTTTTCATAATCGGCCACAAAATCTACTGTTTCCACATTTTTATCCAACAGTTCGATCACATTTTTCGGATATCCGTGTTCCGTTGCCTGCTTTCGTACACGTTCCAATTTCTGTTCGGCAGTTTCCGGCTTTGACTTTACTTTTTCCGCCTCTTTTTTATCCTGCTTTTCTTTTCTGAGCTCTTCTGCTTTCTGTTTTTCTTCTACACGTTCACGGTGCAGACAATAGCCAGCAAAAGCAGCAGTTATTACTGCTGCTATCACACCGACTACTGTTATACGCCTTAATATCTGATTTCTTCTTGCACCTTTTGAAAGAGAAGTGCTTGGTCGTTGTTCTACGTTATTAGTCTCCTTCATCTATCAATTCAGTCCTCTTAATAATAATCTATTTTCTCGACATCGTTCTTAATTATACAACAGCATTCCAGCGGATACAACTTATCATTTCCTTAATATTGATTCTGACTTTTCGTATTTGTGTCGTTTTTTTATATAATTATGACTTTTTTCAATTTTTTTCATTTTTTACTTGCTTTTTACATTTTATCATGATATCATACTACTTGTCTTAAGGACACGTCAAATAACGGGGTGTGGCTCAGCTTGGCTAGAGCGCCTGGTTTGGGACCAGGAGGTCGCAGG
>OLOM01000682.1_pt1 | contig 25342 bp, 20 predicted proteins | sample 1672531 | NCBI WGS metagenome assembly OLOM01 (sample SAMEA3136696, study PRJEB25190) | human gut metagenome | reverse complement strand
AATTATGAGTCGTAATCCACGTATTGACAATAGGAGGTCACTTCATATTATCTCTATAGTGTTCTATGATTTTATTAAGCGCCTCTCGTTCATCTTGTACAGCTTGTCCCTGAAGAATGACATCATCATAGGTATATTCTAAAATATCATAGCTTGTATTCAAATGATAAGCAGAGAATGGTTTATCTGAATTATTCGTTTTTCGGATTGTTGTTTTATTATCTTTGATTTCAGAGGTAATAGGCAATGTCGAACCATCCACAGCTAGAAGACGGTATTCTTTATATAATTTAGTTTTACGAGTTCTGTCGTTAAACAAATTGAATAAGGTATGAAAAGCATCTGGTTTTATCTTATCCCTTGCCTGTATAAAAGAAGATACAGTCGGCGTATCTAGATTGTAGCCAAATAATTTATACAATTCATCTTTTAATGAACCGCCTTCTAAAAGCAGAACATTCATTAATGTGCTTCCAAATAGATGTTTTCTTTTTCGAGTAAAATCCTTTTCTGGATTGACAACAAATAAAGAAGAGGATGCATCTAATTGATATATGCATTGTTTTAATATCTTTTTCATATGTTTAAATTTGTTCATAAGTATGCTCCTATAATCGTATATTTATAAACAAATAACATATTTCTATATGATTATTCTATCGCAGAAAATAGTGATTATTAAAAAAACATTTATGGCTTATTGTGGGGGTAAGGGGGAATTGCGTAAAATTTATTTGCATTTTTCAAAAAGTGTGGTATATTACTTATGACGAAGGTCGTCATCAGACGACAAACTAGCGAATCACTATCGTAGCCAATCGATAGGGCTCGCTTTTTATTTTAGTAAAAAATATAAGAAAACTGATTTGTTTCTTATACTTTTTTTACTAAAATAAATTTGTATTGTTTTCTTTTATAGTTTGAAACATAAAATCTAAAATGCGTTTAGATTTTGAATTAACACTGTTAACGTCAATATTGGCCTTTAAATTAGGAATCTCAATTTTAGAAATTTCATCATCCAATAAATTAAATGTGATAAATAATTTTGAATCTTCTATTTTTTTATTTGTCATTTCTGAAATCAAAAAAGGCAATAAAGGCTCATAATGATTAATAATATTCCTCATTTGACGTATTAGTTCTATATGTCCCGAAAAACTAATGATATCCTTGTTATCAATTTTTGATTCATCAAAGTTTTTCATAGTTGCTACTATTCTTTTTTGAGATGTGGTATCCAATATTAAAAATAAAGTTTGTAATTCTCCTAATGTAAGTGCATTAGGAACAATCCATAAGGGAACTTTTTTAGAATTTTTTGACAAATAGTGCAAAACTAATTTGTTTTTGCATTTTTCGATTTCTTCTAATTTTGAGCCATCAATATGCTCCCCTTTACCAATTTGGTAAATATGCTCTAGTAAATCTCTTTTTCGTTCCAAATTATAAGTGTCATTCTTTTTATCAGTAGAATTGTGAGCAATTTTCTCATAGATGTAAAAATAATTTTCACAAAATCTTGGGCAAGGATTCCCATTTTCTAAAAAGTTTTTAATTTCATCTAAATAAACGGTACATGTTTTATCTTTTATACAATCCTCACAGTTAATATACTTTAGGCACATCTCATCAAAAATTATTACTTTTAATTTTTTCTCAAACAAGCCTATTTTTTCATACATTAATTTGCTAAACTCATCATCAATCTTTACTATTTTTAGAAGCTCTTTAAAATTGTGTTCTTTTTTATAAATTAATTTACCTTTGTTGTTTCTACCTGTTGAGAAAAATTGTTTATATGGATTAATAATAGATATATAATTTCTCTCAGAAAAGTAATGCTTATCTTCATTGTCTACATTTCATCATTTCTTAATGAGCTTCCTGCATGAGCATGAACACAATTGTATCCATTCTGTACTAAATTTTTCTGGGTAAAACTATGTGCATCATACACATTGTTTGGGTTGCCATATGCTGTCACATATAGCCCCATAAACCCAGTGTCAGAACGTCCATGAGCCCATGAAGTTCCTCTAAACGATGTATAATTCCAAGATTTCATGCTTGAAGGAGCAAAATATATGCCTTGTCCAAACATTTTCCCTGTAATAACAGCGTTAGGGTTCAATTTTAATCCATTTACAGCAATTGACAGCCAGTTTTCATTTCGAGAGCCATGCCAAAACCGTTTCACAGTCTGAATACTATTCTGTTTCACATATGCATCGAAACGTTTTTTATGTTCAGAGTTAATAACTCGATACACATTCTTAACATGAGGTTTTAAAGTATCCGACAATCGAGCAAGAACTTCATTCTTTTGAGATTTTGTAGCTAAATATACCTCGATACCATACTTAGAAAATCCTTCATGCGCACAAGAAACCATCTGTGTCGGTTCGTGAACAAGAGCTTCCATAGCTGTCAAAAGATTTTCCTCTCTCTGGATAATTCGAGAAAAATCGTCTTTTGTAACCGCAAGAAGACTATTGACACTGAGTGTTCTACGAGGAGAAACGGATAAAAGGTTCAACAACTGACGATTGAAGCCTTTTACAGTTTTTCGTTCTCCCATTGTTTTCAAGAAACGACGTCCTGTTTCAACCTGTTTCCTTGTAACATGTGTATTTTGCAGATTTTCTTCTACGACTTGTCTAGCACATCTTTTTAAAATTCTGTACAAATGCAATGAATCCGTTGTTTCTTGTGTGTTGTTTTCTAGAGTCTGAACAACTTTCTTCGTTTTTTTAGGTTTTTCTTCTGCAAGATAGATTTTCGAAGAATCCATATAACCTTTGCTTAATTTCTCGTAATAACGAATCCAAAATAAATACAAAGGATAAGGAGTATCAATAGTTCTTGCTCCATACATTTCACCCTTTTCGGCACCAATTCGACCATAAGTCACATGAATACCATCACTTTTGGGTATCATTTTATAAAACTTGTAATTGTTTGACTCCGGATTTACACAGGTTAAATATGTTTCAGGGTAGGTAGATGGTGCAAGACCGTGTACAGTGTTTGACTCTTCTGTTACGAACATTGATGGTTTTTTGATGCCGTTCTTTGTGTAAGTTCCTCTTTGTCTGACTTTTAATCGAACATTTCCAACAGAGCTTTCAATATCAACTGTTGTTGGAATTGGAATCTCCAGCAATTGTTTACCAACAGCCTCCCAGAACGAGCTTTCGTCCGAAGCAACATCTTTAACAACTTTTTCTGTTGTTTGTTGAGTGTTCCATGAAATACTTATTTCCATAACTTATCATCCTTTCTGTAGCGAGTCCAATCGGAGTATCGCCCGCATATCATGTACAGATACATTTAGCCAAAACTGTATGGCTTATTGTAAGTGTTAATGATATTTCATTAGCGTTCTCTTAGGGAGTTAACTCTCCCAAGTACGCTAAAACAAGGACTGAATAAGTCACTGAAATAAAATTACGTCGCCTAAAGACTGGCGGATATAGACTTAAATGTCTATATTGAGCAATGCTCCGTATTTTTTTCAACTTGTGGAATATTTTTAACACAAGTTGATACCTAAAGGTATCAACTGCCCGCACTGCGCAGACTGGGCAAGTAGGATACCTTTACGGTCCTTCTTGCCCTTTTTGTATGGTGCGAGCCATAAGCCCGAAAGGGTGAGAAAGGAGGTACCATGATGTTTGGTATCGTATTTATTATTGCTGCAGTAGCAGTGTTAGGCGTCATTATTGTCGCTGGTGTTGGAGCTGTTAAAACCTCCAAAAATAAGGCAGAGGAACACTCTGCCCGTATGGCAGAGTATTCTGCCAAAGATGTCCGATATCAGGACCAACACGAAGAGCACGAATGGAAGCGTGCTGATCGAAATACTTCTCTTCGAGAGAAGGAAATCGAAATGAAGCTTAATGAAGTTAGGCTTCAAAAGGAAATTGCTCAAAAGGAGCAAGAAATTTTGAAGCTTCAAAAAGAGCTTCAGTACAAAAAGGATCACCCAGAGAAGTTCTCTGAATGGCATCCTGAAGATGAAGATTAGACTCTTTTAAGAGTCTTTTCTTTTACTTAAAATTAGAAAAATGGCTAGTTGTATTAGATAAAAAGAATAGGAGGCGAAATGTATGTCTTTTAAAGAAGGTCTAAGAAAACTAGCTTTTTTAAACGATAAAGCAAATCAAGGAAATGATTCTTATGATATGAACGATCTGTTGATTCGTGATGAAAAGGTCGACTTAGAAAACGGAAAATTAAACTATTTATTATTTGAATTTGACCGAGATGTAGGTTATGGACGTTATGAGAAAGTTTACAAAGCTATTAAACTAATCAAAATCAAGCGTGTACCTAAAAAAGACTTAACGTTGTCATCTTTTTTACAAATGCAGGAAGGTGTTATTGCTGGTAATTATCAGAATCAAATCAACTATCTGCAAATATTCGCAAATATTATTTATCCAGAGAGATTAGGACTTATTTTTGCGTATGGAGTTCAAGGTGTCAGTTCTTATTCTTATGAAGATGCAAAGCATCTGGCGGACATCCAAATGTCAGCTTTAGAAAGAAATATTACAGGAACATTCAGAACACTTGAATATGTAGATTTGACAGCAAAAGATGCCCAATGGATTTTCAATAAATTGGGAACGATGAAAGAAATGCGTGTGGTTCGAGGCGTGCCAAGTCCTAAAAAGACAAATGGTCGTTTGCCTGCTAACACATTTATGAGTGCTCAAACAGAAGATGTTGAAGAGCAATCAGAAGAGTTCCTAATTGGAATGGATGATTTTGAATATTTGTTTGTTTTAACAGCAACCTCAGTCACTCCAGAAACAATCTCAAAATGGAAAGATGCTAACTTAAAAGAAGCTACTTACTGGTCTGGTCAGCATACAGGACAAAAGTCTATGTCATTTGGGTTGTCTATGCCAATGGTTTATGCTGCTAATTTCTCAAATTCACAAGGATGGGGAGATTCTGAAGGTAAATCCTATGGGCAAAACTGGGGAACATCTCAGACAACTGGAACAAGTGTTTCAGATGGAATCAGTACATCTCATGGATTGAGTACAAGCCACTCTTTAAGCAATTCTCTTTCTCAATCTTTGGGAAGAAGTGTTGGAAATACGGCTGGCGAATCACTCGGCTACAACAATAGTGTAAGTTCAGGAGTAAACTCTAGTTACGGTACAAACTCTTCAATGAGTCATGGTACAGGAACTTCTGAAAATGTTGGTTTTTCAAGTAATCAAGGCACAAGTTATTCTCAAAGTTCTGGAACAAGTCAAGGATCTAGTACAAGCCACAGTGCTGGAACAGGACAAAGCTGGGGAACAAGCCACGGAACAAATACAGGGGTAAATTCCGGTTCTAATTTAGGATGGAGTGATGGGGTAACTTATGGAAAAAGTGCAGGAATAAGCGGTGGAGCTGCTTTTGGGCCTGAAGTTCTTAAAGGAAACATTGGGCTTAATGTTGGAGCTACCGCCGGAACAAATCATGGAACATCTGGGGGATTTTCAAATGGAACTTCAGCCGGAGAAAACTGGGGTTCGTCTCGTGGAGGAAGTCAGAGTTGGAGTAATGGTTTTGGAACTTCTCAAGGTATCAGCAACAGTATCTCTAGTGGAACTTCAAGCAGTACTGGACAAAGCTATGGATTAAGCAAAAGTTTAAGCGATAGTATTTCATCCGGAATCTCTCAATCGAATGGTGCAAGTTTTTCACAAGGTTCAGGAAATTCATATGGGCAGTCAAATTCATCCAACTTCGGACTGTCAAGTTCAGCTTCTCAAGGTATCAGCGAAAGCTATGGAACAGGTGAAAGCTGGGGAACAGGAACCTCACATTCTGTCGGACAGACATTATCCAACGGAACAACTCAAGGTTCATCCGCAGGAACATCCACAAGCAAATCGACAAGCAATAGTGCCGGGGCAGGTGGATCTGCATCTCTAGGTATGGGACCATCTTTGAGTTTTGCTCGTACATTTGCATGGGAAGATATGGAAGTTGCTCACATTTTGGATTTGCTGAAATTTTCATGCAACCGTTTGATTACTGCTTCAAACAATGAAGGTATGTGGTTTACAGATATCTATATTGCCACAGAATCTGAAGAGGCAGCGTCAGCAGCAACAGGGCTTGCTATGTCAGCGTGGCATGGAAGTGAAATTTTGACTTCACCACTTCAAGTATATAAGCCAAGCAAAAACGAAAAAGACTATCTAATGAAACATATGTCAGTATTCTCACCTAGCGTTATTAAAGAAGGTATTCCAGGCGAGTTTGAATCTTATAAATACTCAACATTACTTCTGAGTAGCGAGATTGCTGCGTTCAGTCATCCGCCACGTGCAAACATTGGTGGTATTCAGGCCGCTGTCGATGACCCTCCAGTATTGACGATTCCTGCTAACCGTCAGAACGGGGAAATTTTCATTGGGTATGTAGCCGACGCTGAAAAATACAACAAACACTCAGGATATCAGTCACGTTTTAAATATTCGTTAAGCGGAGATGAACTGCACCACGCTTATATTTGTGGAGCTTCTCGTTCAGGAAAAACGGTAGCTGCAAGACGTATGGTTGCAGAAGCCTATGCTCATGTGCGTCGAGGAGAAAAGAAAAAACGTTTAAGATTCCTTATTATGGACCCTAAACAAGACTGGCGTTCACTCGCTAAAATCATTCCTAGCGATCATTTCCGATTCTACTCGCTTTCAGACCCTGAATTTCATCCGGTTCATTTGAACTTAATGAAGATTCCTAAAGGGGTTTATACAGAGCGTTATGCGGATAAGCTTCGTGAAATCTTTATTCGTAGCTACGGATTAGGACAGCGTGGTTTCCAGATTTTAGGTCAGGCAATCAACGAGGTATATAAGAAAGCCGGCTGTTATGACAACGATGTCAAATATAACAAATATGACGCAACCAATAAAATTTATCCAGCTACCGAACGCAGTAAAAACTGTACTTTAGTTGACGTATGTAAGGTTTTAAGCGAACGTGCAAACGATCCTGCCGGTTCTCGAGATCAGAAAGAAGCAATTCAACGTATTGTTGACCGTATGGAATCTTTTGCAAATGAAGGTTCTGCTATTTATGAAATTTTCTGTCAGGGCGGAGATGTTGGTTTAGGTATCGACGATTTGCTTGGTGCAGATGATGTCGTTGTTCTTGAATCATACGGTATGGATACAATGACGTCTGCATTCGTATTTGGTCTTTTAACTTCAAGTATTTATCAGTATGCTGTTTCAAACGGTGGTTTTGTTGAGCCGGAAGATCAGTATGAAACTGTGCTTGTTATTGAAGAAGCTAACCAGGTTTTAATTGGTAACGATGACACAGATAATCTGGGTGGAGCAAATCCGTTCGAAGTTATTCTTGACCAGTCAGCCGGATATGGATTGTTTATCTGGACGTTGACACAAAAGATTGCCGACATGCCTGAATCCGTTCTTGCCAACTCGGCTATCAAAGTAATTGGCCGTCAGGACCGTGAAGATGACATCAAGTCTTCTATCGTTCAGATTGGTAAAGATGGTTTGATTGCGGACCGTGTGTTTAAAAACTGGTTCCCAGACCAGCCTATAGGATGGTTTATTATCAAATCTTCACGTAGTCGAGATTTCACGCAGAACGCACCAGTTCATGTTCTGGTTGAATATTTGAATGTTCCAAGTTTAAAGAACGACGAACTTGATAACATTCTAAAATACGGAGAGGTTACTCGTATCAATGAAGAGCTTCTTGCTGATACGGAAACAGGCTCGTTCAATAACGACCAGCTCGGTCTTACAGAACGTCAGCCTACGAATCGTGTAGATGAGAGATGTCATCGCCCTTCAAAACGTAAGATTGACCCATATATCCCTCATCTAAGAAGCTCGAAATAAGTAAAACAAAGTCATTCACAAATATGTGAGTGGCTTTCATTTTTTGAATAAATCACGAAAAAAACGATGATTTCGTAATAATTTACCAAATATGTATGGCTTATTGTTTATGTGAATAGGAGGACTTATTTATGCCTGCACAAAATTCTAGAACCAGAGGTTCAAAACAAACAAAGAAAAAACAAAAATCAAACAGTTCTGTTCGTTTAGGAAGTTTATTACTATTGATAATTATCGGATTGGGAGCATCTGGAGCTCTTTTCCTTGCTTTCGGAATGATGACAACAAGCGTTGTCGTTGCAACAGAAAACATTCGAGGAAATACACAAATCACATCCAGCATGGTTACGACAAAAAACATCAGTAAAGGAGCTTTGCCAAACAATTATATTTCAGGAAAATATCTTGGAAGTGTTGTTGGAAGTTACACTGATGTAGGAATTACATCGGGAAATGTTTTTACAACAGGTAATATTGCTACAAAGAAAAGTCGTAAGGCGGCTGCAATCACAGAAGGATATACTCGTATGAAAATCAATCCAAGCAATATTCCAAATGGTATTCAGGTAGATGACCGAATCAACCTTTTGATTCAGGCGAGTCTCAGCGAATACGGAAAAGCTGTTATTACATATCAAAATATTCTGGTTACAGATGTTCGAACAGGAAGTTCAGGGGAAGTTTCAAGTCTTGAAATCGAAGTTACACCGACTCAGGCTCAGCAGATTCAATATGCAGCTGCGAACGGATCTCTTTCTGTTACTTTACTTCCAACTGGATATGAAGAAGAGAATATCGACGTAACAGACGAAAGTTCAATTTCTAAATTCTCATCACAAAACGGAAGTAGTAAAAGCAAAGGAACTGATAACAGCGGTTACATCATTGCCAACGACGATGATGATAAAGGCAGTGATACGGACAACAGTGAAAGCGACAGCGACGACTAATATATATTCAACAAAATGGAAGGAGGAATCCTTTTATGGATGATACAAAACTTATTATTGTAGACAACTATCAAGAATACATTGACGAGATGAAAGACTGTGCTCGTCAAGAAGGATTGGACAATGTTGTAGTTTGTGATAACGAGCAGGATTTAGCTCGTGAAATTCAAAAGACACCAATGGAGATTCTACTTCTTATCTCCGTTTCAGACACTGTTCAACGCTTTTCTAACATTGTATATCTTTTAGAAAATGAATCCGTTATAAACACAACGATTTTCGTAATGGACCCAAACAACAGAGAAGGCATCAGTCTTGTCGATGCTCATAATGGTCAATGGCTCGATGCTTCTCAAACTTATGGTGAGACAGGCTTCGATGCTTTAATGACAATCTATGATGATGTCATCGCAGCAGAACAAGAAAATATGTCTCAGCAAGAAAAAACTCAAGAACAGGATGACTATTCCAGCCCTAAAAAAGAGCGTGATTCAAGAAAAGAAGCCTATACTATCGTGATGGCGTCACCAAAGGGTGGGACTGGAAAAAGCACACTGGCAATGGAGATTGCATACAGCCTTGCAAGAGAAAAGAAAAGACGTGTATGTCTTGTGGACTTAAATCCTTCTTTCGATACATTATCCGCAACAATTGAATGTGTGCGTCGAGAACCAGATTATTCAACAATATACAACTGGATTGACGAAATGAATATGCGTTGCTACAACCTTATGACAAAGGAAGAACGTCAACAGCTGGCTGAAGATGAAAACAAGGATTTCTTTCCTTATTTTGAAAAATACAACATCCATCTTACAAAAGAGGATATGCAACAGCTTCTTATCAAAGACAAAAAAACCGGAGACAAAAACAGAAGAGATTCTGGACTATGGGTACTCCCTGCCATCTCTCTTCCATTTGACGTAGAATATATCCAGCAAAACTACATCACAAAAATCATTGATATGTTAAAAGAAATCTTCGACTATATCGTGATTGATACAGCTGACAACCTTGCCTACATTACTGTGGAAGGGTATAAGGAAGCCGATAAAATTTATCTTGTAACCAGTCACTCTGTAGCTTCCGCAGCTGTGGTTGCTAAATTAACAAGCAATCTTGAACAGCTGGATATGGATAGCAATGATTTTAGGCTTATTGTGAATTCTCCAAACGGAAATTTCTTTGAAAAAAATCCTAAATTATTCTCAAAAGCACTCCATATTACACTTTGTGGAAATTTACCTTATGAGGTGGGTATTCAGAAAAGTCATGCCAAAGGAAGACCTTTCAGCGTATATAACCCCCGTTCTAAGTTTGCCAAAGCTTTGGAACCTATTATTGAAGAAATCGAAGATGATGCGTATGCAAAGCGTAAAGGGGAATACTAGTTATGCCTCAGTTTAACACACATGCTCGAAACACGAATTACCAGACACAAAGACCTACTCCGACATACAATAAAGAACCTGAACAGCCTATGTCAGATTATGAAAGGTTCAAATCGGCTCAGCAAAACGGAGCACCAACTCTAGGTTTAAAAACAACTGTTGTTAATGTGGATACAGAATCTGTTTCAACAATGTTTCATGGTCAGCAAGGTTCAAAACAAAAAGAACTTTTAACCGAATCTCCTGTTGATTTTTTATGCAATCATTACGATATAACGAGAAACGTTCGTGAAGTCTTGAGTGCTCGCTTTCAGAACAATCTGACAACTGTTGACAGAGATACGATTTTTTCAGAATCTTATAACGATATTATCGAGATTTTGAATGAGCATGAACTCATGCCTGTTCCTGAATTGAAAAATGGATATGTAAAAATTCTTATTGCGGATATCGTTGGATTCGGTATTTTAGAGGATTTGTTAGATGACCCTGAAACGACAGAAATCATGGTCGTTGCTCACGATAAGATATTCACCGAAAAGAACGGAAAAGTAGTTTGGAGACAGGATTATAGATTTCCAAGCGTAGAAAATGCCAAAGGCATTGCAAAACGTATCGTTGAACCATTAGGGAAACGTCTTGACACATTGAATCCAAATGTAGATGCTCAAATGCCTGATGGCTCTCGTTTATCTGCTTCGATTGCTCCTGTACGGCTTGACGATGAAATCAGTATTACTATCCGTAAATTTTCCGACAAGGTATATCCTTTGGAATACTATGTAAAAAAATACAACTCAGAAACACCTGAAATGGCAGATTTCATTAAACGCTGTGTGCGTTCAAAACAGTCTGTCATGGTTTCTGGAGGTACCGGTTCTGGTAAAACAACGTTGCTGAATTCTGTTTCTTTTGCCATCCCTGACGACGAAAGGATTCTGACGCTTGAGGACACGCCTGAGTTAAAACTACAGCAACCCAATGTAGAAGGGTATCAAACTGTCGAACCAAATCAGGACGGTAACGGAGGATTTACAATTCAGCAATTGATGATTGCAGCTCTTCGTAAACGTCCAGATAGAATCATCGTTGGTGAGTGCCGTGGCGGAGAAATCGTAGAAATGCTGAATGCCATGAACACAGGGCATGAAGGCTCTATGTCAACTGTCCACGCCAACAAGCCAGAAGACATGATTCAGCGTTGTGTAACTATGATCCGTTCTAATCCTGCAACAAGTTCTCTGGATGAAAGAACGATTCATGAGATGCTGAATTCAGCACTTTCTTTGATTATTCAGACTTCTCGTTTAACAGATGGAAGTCGTAGAGTTGTAAACATCACAGAAGTTGTTGGTGTCGGAATAACCGGACAGGAAAAACTAAAAGCCAAAGGAATTCCTGTTTCCAGTACAACAGATTTAGGACGCCTTTATCTACAGGATGTTTTTCGTTTTGTTGAAACAGGTGTTGATAAAAACGGGAAAGTTCATGGATATTTCGAAACTACAGGATACATACCTTATTGTAACGATGCTTTACGGGCAAAAGGGAATGGATATCCTGATGACTTCTTTAAAAGAAGAAAGCTTATGGAGGTGTAGCCAATATGTCAGATACATTAAAACTCTTTTTATCACTGATTCCTCTGATTATCTGTACTTTGATTGCCTTCTGGCTTTTCATTCGTCAGAAAGAGGATGAGAACGATATCAATTCAATTATCCAAAACTCAACTGTTTCCGTGCGAGAGCAAAGCACGATAAAAGTCGAAGGGAAGAAACTTATGGTTTCTGGTAAACTTGACGAGAAAAAGCAGGAAATGGAAATCTATGAATTCCCATATACGATGGATGAAGTTTTAGCTTTTGCTATTGGTATGGCTATTGTAGCTGCTTTTACATCAATCATCTTATTCAAAGCAGGACCATTACTGATGTTATATCTAGCAGGTCTTGCCGCTTACCTTGTATTTCAATATGTAGATGGATGGCTATATAAGAAGCGGTTTGAGCTCAATATAGAATATCTTGAAAAAATGAGAGAAATTTCTTCATTCCTTTCGGCAGGCAAATCAATAGATGAATCTTTAAAAGAAGCTTGTAAAGGGAATATTTCGCCTGTGTTGAAAAGAGAATTAGAAACTGTTTTAAAGGATGTTTTCACAGGAACAAAACGTTCAACCGCCTTTATGAGTATGTATAACCGATTAAAAATCGAAGATATACAGAAATATTCACAAACATTGAGAACCTACGAAAAAACAAGTGGAAACCTGATTCGTATCATGGCTATCAATGACCGTTATTCAAAGCAGCGTATTGAAATCCAAAATGAACAGAATGTTTTTGCAAGCTCTCAAAAAAATTCCCAGAAAATCATCGTTGGAATTCCACTTGCAATGGTCCTTTTTATGGCTGTGTTTAATCCGTCTTTTTTTGGAGATTTTTATTCAACAATAATCGGACAGCTGATTGGTATTGTCGCTATTACAGTTCTGGTTGTCGGGTTGAAACGTTCAAGTACGCTTGCACGAGGAGGTGATTAGAAATGTTTGACCAGACCACATGGCTTCATATTGGTATTATTTGCTTGCTTGTATTCTGTGTTTGCATCTGGGTCCGTATGAAATTCCTAGAAATTCTAGCATGGAAAGAAGAACACGATGAGGAAAAGTCTTCCGCTTATTTCTCAATCAATCTTCGTGAAAAATTATTGAACAGCGACTGGTATCAAAAAAGAGAGGAAAGTATACGAGACAGGACTTCTCGTTTATACCCTCTAGGCGTTCCAGAAGAATACACACCTGAAGGAATTCTAAATTCTCAGATTCAGCTGATTGCAATCGCAGGAGGTTCTTCTATCATCGCATACATCATTACAAAGCTGTTTTTTATTCCTATTTTAGGATTGCTGTTTACTGTATATGCTGTAATGATGCCGGACAGTCAAATCAACGGAAAGCTGAAAGAAAAGGAAGCTGATTTTGACGCTCGTCTTCCTCAGTTTGAAAACAGTCTTTTGATGGCTATTAATGCTGGTGCTTCATTGCCAAAAGCAATGGACCTTGTTATTGATGCTATGGTTGAATGCCCGTCAAAAGAAGAGTTCGAATTGTTGAGAATGCAAACAAAGACATCGACCTCTGACCCGTCCTTCCCTTATCTTGAGCTCGCAAAACGAGTTCACACAAAGGATTGTGATCAGTTCACAAATATGATTATCAATGGAGTCCGTAACGGAACAAGTATGGGGGCTATTCTTGAGAGTAATTCCGCTTCTATGATGGAAAGCGAAAAGAACCGTATCCACGAAAAAAATGAAAAAGCTTCTACATCGGCAACAGTATTCACATCTGCTTTTGTTCTGTTGCCAATGATTGTTATTTTTCTGGCTCCAATGTTATTGTCGTCAAGTCTGTAATTTTTGGCTAATTGTTAGTACAGAAGTACGGTATAATTCCCGTATTTTTGATAGAAAAAAATGGAGGAAATATAATGAAAAATTTAAAACAGAAAGTTTGTAATTATTTATCGGATGATTCAGCTATTTCAATGTCTGTTGAAACAATCATCGGTGTTGTAGCTGCAATCGTTATTGCCGGAGGTGTTGTTTACTATGTTTATCATCTTGTTGCAAAGCAGGCTAAACATAGCTCAGATTTGTTGAATCAAGGTGATCCTGGTGACGGAAAAGAATTCGACAACTCAAACATTTTCGGTGGCGGTAGCGGAGCCGGTGGTGGCGACTAATCGGAGGTGAGTTTTGTGAAGAACAAAATCATTCAGTATTTGTCAGACGATTCTGCTGTAAGCGGTTCTGTTGAGCAAATCATCTTTATTACAGGAGGGATTGTTATTGGTGGAGCTGTTGTCTGGTATATCTATCATCAGATTAAAAACCAAACGGAAAAAAGCAGTTGTGACAGCAATGACAGTCCTTGGTGTGTGGAATAGTATTTTTTAGGAGGTAAGCAGGGTGACAATTTCAAACATTATTTTATGTATTGCATTTGGCTGTATGGCTTATGGGGTACAGACAGATATTCTAGAACGCAGATATCCAAAAGTTGTGTTTTTCAGCACAGTAATTCTCGGTTTTATCTACGCATATCTGAATCAATTTCTTCTTGTTGCTCTGCTTTCCTTTATTATTTTTACAGTATTTGGAATATGGGCTTCCGACAAACATTTGATTGCCAATGGCGATTTATGGTGCTTGTCAAGCCTGTTTCTTTTTATAGATATTACAGATATTCAAAGTACAGTAACACTGATGATTTCACTGCTTGTATGGGGTGTGATTGTAGGTGTTTTCTACAAAAGAAATGTAATTCAGGACTATAAAAAAGGTTTTCTTCAACTGAAGATGATGCTTTACAAAATCTATTTTGAAACAGATTTTAAGAACATAGACAAAGAAGAATCAATTCCATTTACTTTGATTCTTGTTGGGGCTTTTATGACAACAATGGTGTTAAAGGTGGTGTTCAGATTATGAGTTCTTTTATTAAGATTTTAAGAAAATCAATACACACATTTATCAAAAACGAAAAAGCAAGCGAAGCCGTTGAAATGGCGGTTTTGTTCCCAATTCTTTTGATTATGGTTGGCTTTATTGTTGATCAGTTTCTTTCATACGATGGAAGAACCAGTATTGCTGCCGCTGGAAACGAGGCAATTCGAGCTGCCGTTGTAGAAAAAACAAAAGAAGATGGCATTAAAGCCGCTGAGGAAAAATTGACCCAGCAAATGAAATCCTCAAAACTCGCATGGTGCACTTCAAAAAGTAACAGAGATTGTAAAGCATGGGGTGACAGCATCAATAAAACAGACGATAAAGAAACATTTGAAAACGATAAAACGAAGAATTTTTTATTCCTTGTGGATACAGGATGGTGTGACGGCGGATATCTTACTTTAGGTGTCCGAGCTCATAAATCGAGTGTTTTCCCGTCTTATGAAAGCTTTAAGCGTATCGTTTCAAACGGCGGAACGATTTATCATACACACACATATATCATCACAGCAAGAGTTGAATCGTCTGAGGAGTGCGAGTAATGTGGTGCAGAAAGAACTCAATGATTTCACACAAAAAAGTAAAAAGGAAAGTTCATGTCCAGTCGTTGAAATCATTTGTAAAAGGCGAAAAAGCATCTGTATCTGTTCTTCTTATTATTATGTTTCCTGTAATAATGACAGTTATGGTGTTTTTTGAGAACATCATGGAAGTCAAATACGTAGTTTCAGAAACTCAGTCTATCTTAGACCTTTCAACACGAGGTGCAGCGATGACAGGAGATGGTGTTAAGTCTGGTTCAAATATCATCTGCACGATTCCTTATGATGAAACCGATGAAGAAAACTCAGGATATCATGTAGCTAGAAAACTTCTTAGAAGTAATCTTGCCGAGAGAACATTACCCCAGTCCGCAGTAGATGCAATATGGAAAAAAGTATTGGACAATTCAATTGAAGGCTTCAACACAAGAGATACTGGCGAATGGGCTTCAGGGAAAGCAAAGATTGACTTAACATTCTCCTATAAGCCAACAGCTACTCTTTTAGGGCGTAAATACCGTGTACATGTGGTGTCGATTTCAAAATGTACCGCTAGTTTGCCGGATGATTCTGGAAACCATTTAACACAGGAAGGTGGCGTGTTCCAAGGACCATCTGGTAAAGAAACCTATTACAATCAAAATATGGGACAAATTTTATACTGGATTCAGCATGGAGAAAACGGCTTTGAGCACTGCGAAGAAATGAGAGATATGAAATACAGTGTACGAGATGACGGTGTGAAAATGATAGGTCCGTATATCATGGTAGCTGCCAATCTTCAAACACATCCAAAAGGCAGTATTGTGGAAACAAGTCTTGGAACAGCAATCGTGGTTGATCAATGCGGTGCAGCGGCTAATGATAGAACATTATTAGATATCGCTACAACATGGACTCCATATGCCGAAAATGGATGTACATGTACAATCGATAAAGAGGGTATCGCTCATTGTTAAAGAAAGAAAGGAGAATTTTATGAGTGAAGAAAAACCAACGATTCGAGAAAAACTCGTAGCATTAAAAGATAGATTCAATACATGGCGTTACAGTCATGTAAAGCCTTCCAAAAGCGAATCAAACAAAGTCACTGACGAGGATTTGGAAAGTGCTTTAAAAACAGATTCATCCGAATATTTTGCGGAAGAAAAAGCAGACGACGGTTATATATATGACAGGGCTATTGGGTACAATCGAAAGTACTTAGGGTTTCAGCATTTCTACCTAAAACTGTTTGTGCAGATTCTAGCTATTGCGATTCTGCTTATTCTTATGTTTTATTACCTTTCTCCAAGTCGTCTGCCGTTAACGCCAATCAATGGAGGTGCTTAAAATGCAGACAAACAGTGTAATCAGTATTGTAGGACAGGACAGATGTGCTGTTGCAACAGATATGATTGAAGCAATTCTTTTATTCAATGAACAGAAAAATCCAGAGGCTTTTCAAGTCTATACAGAAGCAATGGATAATAATTTTTTCTGTCCTGTTATCTCCGATACAGATAAAATTAAAAGCTTGCTGATTCTTTCTAATGGGCAGGTTTATCCGAGTATTTTTCGAGTTCCTACATTAAGTAAACGTTTGGAAGAACTTGGACGAGATAATATCACAGTTACAGGATGTGATAAATGTATTATTCCTGTGGATACCATTGAGTCAATTTTACAGCTTGATGATTCGGAAAGTGATGAAGCAGATAAAATTCTTTTATCCAGTATTGAGGATGGAGTATATCATCCTTTAATCAAAGACAAAGATAAAATCAAAAGTCTTGTTATTTTATCGAATGGTCAAGTGTATCCTTCTACGTTTAATGTTTCAACGCTTTCCAAACGCATAAATAGTTCAAAATAACCTTGTATTTTTCACGATACAGGGTCTTTTTTTCGCTTTTGCATGGCTTATTGTAATTGTCATAGAAATTTAAGGAGGTTTTAAGAATAATGGCAAAAAAGAAATCTTTAAAATTCTTTAGTATTTTTGCTGGATGCTTGATGGCACTTTCTCAGATTTTGCCAGCAGCAACACCAGTCGTCTATGCCGAAGAAAACAAACCGGTTCTTTCTGTCAATGTAAAAGGTGATGGTGAGATTTCAATCACATCAAACACAGATACATACACTGTAACACAGGCTTCACCAATGCATGCAGAATTTACTGAAGGAATAAATCTAACTTTCAAAGCGTCAGATGGAAAAGAAATCACTTCTATTTCAGAAGATGGAGCTGTAACTTCTGCTTATGATGTTGTAGATAACAAATCATTCTCATATGTTACAAAATCAAAAGATGCTACATTGGATATTCAATTGAGTGATAAAAACGAAGGAGTGGCTTCTAAAGAAGACAGTTCTCAAGTTTTAACGACACCATCTGGTATGACCGAAAACGAAATTCAAAAAGCAAAAGACGCATTAACTGATGGAGAAAACAATGCTCTTTCTGATGATGATAAAGCTATGCTTGAAGAATATCACAAAGGTAATTACAACAAGGAAGGCTATGTTAAAGCACGTTTAGCTCGAGGTAAAAAACTTGGGCTTGAAAAGTATTTAGATGAGGACGGATTCTTAGAATACAGCTTTTTTGCAAGCAATGATTTCGGAACTAGAAAAAAAGGTCTTGATATTCTAATCAAATGGAATTCTGACGGTTCTTATACAGTCACAGCAAAGAAAAGCACATTAAAACGTGCTCGTTCTCGTGTCATGGCAACTTCATTAGAAGGCGATGCTAGTCAATGGTACGTGGATTCTATAACTATATTTGATTTTCACGCAGTGGGTGGAAACATCAATAACGGTAAGTTTGTCATTAAAAACAGACAAACAGGGCAGGCATTAACAGGTCTTTGTGGCGACGGATGGGCTGCCGCACCTATAGTTGGACAAAGTTTAGGTGCTCCTATGACAGCAGCCGCTGCTGTAGCTGAGCATGCTGTTGCTAAACAACAATATCCAAGCCAAATCTGGGCTGCTGGTAATGCAAACTGGCTGATTCGTGCATCTTATTATGGATACGGTGGACCAGGATACCAAACTTGGAAAAGTGCAGTAGTAAACTACTGGGCTTCTCAAGGACATGCGGGCAAGGTGCAGCTGTTTTCAAATGATGCATATCTGGGAATTATCAGTAACGCTATCGTTTCTGATGCTTTAGGAAACTATACTTCCAATCCAGAATTACTATGGACTTCTGGTAATTTTGAAGATTATTATAATGGAAACAGAACAACAGCATGGAGAATCATGATGAACAATTTACCTGCACCTCCAGATGATTTTGAATGTTACGTATTCCCAAATACTCTAACAGCGTCTGCAGGTGAAGGCCACTACTATGGGGCTCACACTCGTCAGCCTGCAGTAGCTGGTTATTACAATCCAACAGGTAATCTTAAAATCCAGAAATCATCTGCAAATGCATCCATTACAGATGGAAACGGAGCTTATGGCTCTATGGCAGGTGCTACTTATGGATTGTTTAAAGATGCAGCCGCAAAAGATAATCAGGTTGGAACATTTACTTTAAAAGCTGATGGTACATCAAATACAATCGAAGGGCTTAAAAAAGGTAATTATTACATCCGTGAATTGACTCCACCAGATGGATATACACTAGATGCAACAGTTTATCCTGCGGAAGTTTTATCAGGAAAAACTGTTACAAAAACGTTCACAGATGCTCCTATCGTTGCACCTGGTATTCAAATCCAGAAACAGGATTCATTAACAGGTCAGAACAAACCTCAAGGGGATGCGGCATTTACTGATGCAAGATATAAAGTCAGCTACTATGATACATATTCTGATACAGATCCTGAAGCAGCTAATAAAACAGCAAAACGTGTATGGTTTATGAAGGCTGATACAAACGGTAAGATTCTAATGCAGGAAGATTATAAAGTATCAGGCGACGACTTCTACATGAACGAAGGAAAAATCGCCATGCCTTTAGGAACGTATACAATTCAGGAAATCAAAGCTCCTTCTGGCTATAAAGTCAATAAGGAAGTTAAAGTTGTTAAAATCACCGCTCAAAATTATGGAAGCGTTCCAACTCAAGTCAGCAAAGAAACTCCATACTTAGGAAAATTTGCTCTTCACAAGAGTATTACTGACGGAGAAGACAGCTCTGACACAAGAGATGAAGCAGGTGCTGAATTTACAGCTGTATTGAAAAAATACTATACACAAGCTGGAAATGATTTTGACAAAGCAGTTAAACTTGCAAAAGAAAATGGGACAAAATACGAATGGGCTGTTGTTAAAACAGATGACCATGGAGACTGTAAATCTACAGATCTTGTATTTGGTGAATATGTCTTAAAACAAACTAAACTCGGAGAAACTGAAGTTAAAGAGTTTGATGATGTATTCTTCTTTGTTGTAACAAACAACGGGGAAAATGTGTACACATACGGTAAACTAAAAGATGGACGTGAAATCACTCCTTCATCAGACGGATTGGTACATTATTACATCAACAACATTCCTGTAAAAGCAAGTCTTAAAATCATGAAGAAGGAAACAGGAACAGATAAAGTCATCGCTTTAAATAACACTGCTTTCCAAATCAAGATGCTTGACGCTAATGGAAATCCTGTAAAGAACTATTCTAAGAAAACTCTTAAAACAGATGAAACAGGACTTATTTCTATGAAATCTGCAGGCAAATGGTATGATACATTCTATACGAATGCTCAGAATCGTTTAAGCATTTTCGACAAAGTTCAATTAGCGGGCAAAAACATTTACGAAGCAAGCTCTAATGAAGAAAGAGGTTCTGTAACACTTCCTGTACAGCTTCCAGTCGGAAACTACGAGTTATGCGAATTCAATCCTCCAAAAGGATATTTGCTAGATACTACACCTAAAAAATTTAAAGTTTCAAGATCAACTATCACCGGTGAAGACGAAGATGGAGAATTGTATATCTCTTCTGTTGCGTTAGATTCTCGTCCTTTTGGTGAAGTTCACTTAAAGAAGAAATTTACAGGTAATATCTTTAAACATGGAAGTGTTAAATTTGATTTGATTGCAACGATGGATATTCGTGATGCCTCAACAGGTAAATATTACTATCGTGCTGGCGAAAAAGTAGGAACATACACTTTAAATGATAAAAATGAAATCAATGTTAAAAACCTGCCAATGGGTGAAGGGGAATCTAGCTATAAATTCGTAGAAGTTTCTACATACGAAAACTATGAATTAGATAAAAAGGAATACCCTGTTCGTTTTGTTCAAAAGGACAATAAAACAACAAGTTACACAGAAACTGTTGAAGTTACGAATCACCCAATTGAAATTCATACAACCGCAACAAATGCTGCTGTAAAAGACGGCAAACAAGCTAACTCTGCTGTTGAAGTAGAATTAAAAGACACTGTTAAATACTCTGGCGTTGTTGTAGGACGTGAACTTACAATGGTTGCTACATTAATGGATAAAACAACAGGTCAGCCTGTAAAGGATGCCTCTGGAAAAACTGTTACAGGTAAAACTGTATTTACACCAACAAGCCGAGAAGGAACTGTTGATGTTAAATTACTATTCAGAGCATCTGATTTAGGTGGACATGATGTTGTTGTATTTGAATCTTTATTGAACACTGGATTAGCTGGCCACGAAAACTGTGAAATTGCAACTCACAAAGATTTAAACGATGAAGGACAAACAGTTAAAATCTTAGACTCTAAGATTCACACAACTGCAAAATCTGAAAACGGAACTCATGAACAGCAGGTTAAGAAAGACAACAAATATTCATTAGTTGATACTGTTAAATATGAAGGCTTGGTTCCAGGTCAAACATATAAATTAACAGGTGTATTGATGGATAAAGAGACAAGTACAGCTCTTACAGATATCGATAAAAAAGATATTGAAAGAACTGTAGAATTCACTCCGGAAACATCTGATGGTACAATCGATGTTCCATTCGAATTTGAAAAGGATGATTTCAAAGCAAATCAAACTCTTGTTGTATTCGAAACATTAACTGTAAAAGAACGTGGACTAGAAATCGAAGTAGCCAACCACAAAGATATTGATGACGAAGGACAAAGTATCACATTGATTGACATTCACACAACAGCTACATCTGGAAATAAAACTCACGAACAAGGTGTGACAAAGAATATTGTTACTATCAAAGACCGTGTGCAATATGAAGGATTGAAGCCTGGCAAAGAATACACAATCAACGGTACATTAGTTGATAAGAAAACAGGAAAACCTATTGTTGCTCGTATGGCTGAAGTCGAAACTGTAAAAGGCGAAGATAAAGATAAAGACGAAACAACAGATGGTACAACCGATGAATCAACTAAGAATGATACAGAAACAAAAGATAACACAACTGAATCTGACAACAAAGATAATACTACAGAAGATAGTAAGAACGACACAGATGGTGAAGATAAAGCCGATGATGAGTCAGGTACTAAGATTACGTATGTATTAAAAGACAAAGGGGAAGAAGTGAAATCAAGCGTTACATTTACACCTGAAAAAGCAGATGGATATGTTGATGTCTGGTTTGCATTTGATGGCTCTGTATTGTACGGTGGAGAAGATGTAGTTGCATTTGAATCTCTTGAAAGAGAAAAGATTGAAGTCGCTACTCATGCCGACATCGAAGATGAAGGTCAAACGGTAACAATCGTTGAAATCCACACACTAGCAACAGTAAACAACAAAAAGAAAACTTATTCCGAAGGAACAATCAAATTGAAAGATACTGTTTCTTACAAAGGATTAAAACCTGGAACATCTTACGAATTGACTGGAACATTGATGAACAAAAAGACTGGTAAAGCCTTTACAGTCAATGGAAAAGAACTTGTTTCTAAGACTAAATTCACTCCAGAAAAATCCGAGGGGAAAGTTGATGTTAACTTCGAGTTTGATGCAAAAGATGTCAAGAACGCTGAGCTTGTTGTATTCGAAGATTTGGTAAACTTAGATACTGAAACTAAGGTGACAGATCACAAAGATATTAACGATAAAGACCAGACTGTCATCATCGAAGAAAAACCAGAAACTGGTATCGGTGATTCAAACCATACAATGTTATGGGTAACATTTACCGGAATCAGTATTATGGCTCTATTCATGATTATGCTGATTTCTCGTAGATTCAATTAGTCAGAATATAAAGCGTATCCTTAACTGGATATGCTTTTTTTTGGGTTTTGTATTATGGCTTATTGTAGGTGTTAAGATATTACGTCTTGCAACTTAAAACGCTCAAGTTTTATGCCAAGACAACAAGGACTGCAATAAGTCAGAAATAAGAATGTCACTTAAAAGCTAGTGGGTAGAGTATTTTCATACTATACTGAGCCATGCTCCATTCTGCATTTCAACTTGTGAAAATATCGAAACACAAGTTGATACTTTAGGTATCGACATCACTGAGAGTCCGCACACTTAAGGCGAAGAAGATACCGACCATATCTTTTTCATCTTTTTCTGTTGCGTGCGGCCTCAGATATAGGAGGAAAAGAATATGAAAACAAGAGACAGAATTGAAAATGTGCTAGCTTTGCTAGAAACAACCGGTGACGTCCAATATTGGACAAATGCTATTGCTAATGATAGCGATGAAGTCTCTTCTAATGAAAGAGATTTTGTGGAAGAAAATGAGTTCAGACTACATCAGCCTGGCTTAAAAACACCGGAACAAAGATTTTACGGTTGGAAAGCTGTAAAAAAATTGATAGAAAGGGAACTGCTAAAAGGAACTCTTTCTATTCAAGATTTGTATTTTCTAGATTATCTAGAAAGTACGAATGAGTTGCAACTTGCAGTTGCAAAGCTATTTGAAGAATGGGAAAGAAATGGGATTATTCAAAAATTAAAAATTGAAACCCCTGAGCGCAGGTTTAAAATCAGAACGCCTTGGCTACAACAAGGAACAACATCATACAAATATAAAGATTACGCTATAATTTTAGGCTCAAAATGTCTAATTTATACAACTGAGTTTAACAGAGTTGCTAAATATACCATTCAATAAAAAGGGAGATTAATTCTCTCTTTTTATTAGTTTAACATAATACGTCCTCGTAAAAAACGTGGATATATGTTAAAATCAAAAGGGAGGAGGTGATTCAAGTGAACAATCAGTTAAAACACAAATATGAATCTTATATATCTTACTATGGATATTATCTTGCCTATGATACTACTCAAATGAATTACATCGATGAATCAGACAATCATGTTACATTCTACATGGTTGCGGACACATATCCAGACGACTCAACAAATCCAGACAGATTCATTCGTAACGGGTTTTATTCCATACAAATTCTAGATTGTCCTTATCAAAATGAAAACGAAACAAAATCAGTTTCGGTTGTTATCAAAATTCGAAAATGGATTATGAAAACTTCTGAAGGTAGAAAGAGTCTTGTTTCCCCTGTTCCCTTTTTAGACGAAAAACACAATGCGACAAAGAGATGTGTTCAACAGCTCAAGAAAGATGTTGTACGCCTTCCTTGTAAAGATCTTCAAAGTTTATACGGAGTGACAGAGAGTTACGTTTCTATGCTTTCTAAAGAACTTACAAAGGAGCAAATAAATAACCTGTTTTATTTAGAAACCCCTGAAAATGTAACCACTATATATATAAGGAAAGAAAAGCTTGGAAACACAGACTTTTATATGGCTTTCATCGTTGACACGGATAAGAGAACTCTTTATCTGGCAGAATGGGAACGAACGATTCAAAAGCTTCTGTTAACACTCGAAAAATACACATCCATTAAAATTGTTTATGTTAAGAATGACGTTGGAATTCGCATGCTAAAAGCTCTTGTTGTTAAATCAGCATTAAACGCATTTGACCTGCAATATGATTCAAACTGTCAAAATTATTATCCTATTGACATAGAATCTCGAAACTGGCGACAGCTCCCTCGTTTGGATTATCAGATTGTTGATCGGGTCAATCTTTTAACGCTCGACCTTCAGTTAAATAAGTTAACAGCAAAAAAGAATCTTTACAGAATTATATATGGAAACGTGAAGTACTAAGGCTACAGCTAAACAGCTCCTCTTCTTTTCTTTATAATTAAAGTATGAAAAACGCAAACACAAAAAATAAACCAGCTAAAACTCAAATCAATTGGGTTGATATTGCTCTCGACTTTCTTATTGGAGCATCGATTGCAGCTCTTATGGTTCCTTTTGTGATTCTTTTCTGGATGCTATCGTCAACATTATGATTTTTCGATTTAAAAATGTGTAAATTTAGGGCGTGCTCTATTTTTATTGACAAGTAATGTGTAAATTATGTAAACTTAGACTTAAGAATCGTATTTATTTTACAAAATGTAAACGAGGTTATAAGATATCTTTTACATTTTCTAAAAACAGGGAGGAAAATTATGAATTTAGCTTATGTTCGAGTTTCTACAGTAGAACAAAACGAGGAACGTCAAATCGAGGCACTCAAAAAGTTCAATATTGAAAAATGGTTTACAGAAAAAGTATCTGGGAAAAACATGGACCGTCCTAAGCTTCAGGAAATGCTCGATTTTTGTCGTGAAGGGGATACCATATATATTCACGATTTTTCACGTCTAGCAAGAAGTACAAAGGATTTATTGGATATTGTTGAGGGGTTGAAAGAGAAGGGGGTTCATCTTGTCAGCAATAAGGAGAATATTAATTCGTCAACGCCACAAGGAAAGCTGATGCTCACCATGATTGCTGCTATATATGAATTTGAACGAGAAAACATGCTTGAAAGACAGCGTGAAGGAATTGCTATTGCAAAGCGAGAAGGGAAGTTTAAAGGCAGGAAGCCTCTAGAATTGGATGACTTTGATAAATACTATGAACTATACATCTCACGTCAAATCACAAAGTCTGAAATGGCTCGTAAGCTTAACATCAGCCGTCCAACGCTTGATAAAATGATAAAAGCAAAAGGGTAATAGGCTTTCTGAAAGCAGAAAATTAAAAAAAGGGAGTATTTGCTCAATGTCATTTAGTTAAGAATGACCAGACTGTTTAGATTGGTTCATCTAAGCAGT